>Ga0180435_10000561_pt1 | contig 39186 bp, 39 predicted proteins | sample SS_ome_3_FD_132467 | JGI IMG/M metagenome (GOLD analysis project Ga0180435, IMG submission 132467) | Hypersaline lake sediment archaeal communities from the Salton Sea, California, USA - SS_3_S_1 metaG | ecosystem: Environmental > Aquatic > Non-marine Saline and Alkaline > Hypersaline >... | reverse complement strand
TGATTTTTAAAATTGCCATCCTTGTTGCGACGCTTGAACCGTGATCTGATTTTTATAAGATGCTATGCGTATGGGGTCAAGTGTGCAAACAAATCATTGACTACGAAAGGCCAGATTGATTCAAGGTCATAATTTATTTGTAATTCAACCGCAGTCAGAATAGGGTAACCGGATTACTTAGGGGCATTCATAGAAATTACTGGATTCATTGAGGCTGCTTTGGAAACGAACGATATCGTAACAGATCCGATCAGGCTGTTTTCCCATTGGTATGATGAGGCCCGGAAGGGTGGGGCAGGGACTGATGCAAAAAATAAGTTCTTCGCCGTGGGTACCCGGACAATCCGGCGGGTGCTCGCTTTAATCCTCCCCTGGTCAAGCCTCCTTCGACCCGACATCGCCACCTTGGCAACCACAACAGTGGGCTATAAACCGGCCGCCAGGTCTGTCCTATTCAAAGGCTTTGTTCATGGTGGGTTTTCGTTTTACACCGACGATCAAAGCAATAAAGGCCGGGAACTGCTGGCCAATCCCTATGCGGTAATGGTTTTTTACTGGCATTTTCCACCCCGTCAGGTGCGTATAGACGGCGAGGTTGTGAAACTATCCCGTAAAGCGGCGGAAGCAGACTGGAAAGCTCGCAGGCGTGACAATCAGATCGCTTCATCTGCTGCACCCCAGAGCAGTTCCATTAAGGGAAGGGAAGAGCTGAAGGAAAAAGTCGCACAGATTGAACGTCAGTACCGGGGAAAGCCGATCCCCTGTCCAAAGTCCTGGGGCGGGTATTGCTTAATCCCTGAGAAAATTGAATTTTGGGAGGGAAGGCGTGACTGGTTACATGACCGGGTACAGTTTGTATTGAATAAGGATACGTGGCAGAGGCAATCTCTGGTGCCCTAATAGCCGCCTTCCTTTCTTAGCAGAGCAGGTGAATAGGCATAAATAGTCAATCCGAACCAAATGTTTAAGTATGGGGAGACTTTCAACAGGCCTTGCATATCAGAGGTCGGGGAAGCCCCAAAAGATTTCTGTTATTCATAATTCCAAGCCTCTGTGACGTCAGTAAACGGCATCACCTGTATCTCGTCGATGACGATCAGCCCCATCAGGTCTTCCAATGCAAGTTGAGGCGGTTCCAATCCGGCAAGATCCTGAGGATTTTCAAGATCAAAATAGAAATCTGCAGACAGCGATTGTGCTTTTATTGGCTGAATAGCCTAACATAAAGTATGGCTCCGACCTACCTTGACATCCAGGTAACAACAACCGATAATGACCCGGTATAATCGAATATAAAGCCACAATTCAGGTAACCCAAACATACGGGGATAGCAGGAGGCTCGGTATGCAAAAGGTCGCAACCAACAAGTGGGTACTACTGCTTCTGGTTTTATTTATTTCAGCGCTTTTTTTGTCCATGATCCGACAGTTTCTGATGGCCATTTTCCTGGCCGGTATCTTTTCGGCTTTGGCCTATCCACTTTATAAACGACTTGAAACGTGGTTTCGCGGCCTGCGTGTACTGGCATCCCTGTGCACCTTGGTGCTGATTGTTCTGGTCATCATCCTGCCCTTGGGCGGGCTCATGGGCGTTGTGACAGCCCAGGCCATTAAAGTGGGCCAAGCGGTCAAACCCTGGGTCGAGCGGCAACTATCGGAACCGGATGCCATCTCAAACCTGATTCAATCCTTGCCGTATATCGACAACATCGAGCCTTATCGCAACCAAATTTTTCAAAAAGCCGGCGAGATGGTGGGCGCACTTAGCGGGTTTCTTATCGGCCGGCTGCAATCGGTTACCTATGGAACGGTTAATTTTCTGTTTATGCTCTTTATTATGCTCTACACCATGTTTTTTTTCCTGATGGATGGCGATAAACTGATTCATAAAATGTTATATTACCTGCCATTGGAAGATCATGATGAACGTCGCATGCTGGATAAATTTACCTCCGTAACGCGGGCCACGCTAAAAGGAACTGCCGTCATCGGTGTGATCCAGGGGGTGTTGGGTGGTGTCGCCTTCGCGGTCGTGGGTATACCCAGTGCCGTATTCTGGGGAACCATTATGGCGGTCCTGTCATTTATTCCCGGCATCGGCTCCGTCCTGGTTTGGGGACCGGCCGTAATTATTCTGGCTGTCAGCGGCAGTTTTATCAAAGCCATCGGCCTGGGCATTTTTTGTGCGGCCGTCGTCGGTAGTATCGATAATTTTTTACGCCCTGTCCTGGTGGGCAAAGACACTCAAATGCATGAGCTCATGATTCTGTTTGGAACCCTGGGCGGCATTATCATGTTTGGCGTTTTGGGTGTGATTATCGGCCCCATTATTGCGGCGCTGTTTGTGACCGTGTGGGAAATTTACGGGGTTGTTTTCAAGGATGTATTGCCGGATGTTCGGGCAGCCGATGGCAACGTGCCTGAGCACAGAGCAAAAAATGAACGTTCAAAAAGTCCTGAAAATTCTGAAAGTAATTCACGGACGTGATCCACTAAAACCAGATAAGGATCATCTTCAAAAGACTTGTTTGCATACAAGAAAGGAAATCGGCGATGTTGAAAGAATGCTCAAAGCCATGATCAAGTCCCTGGAAAACAAACACCTGGATCCTTGAATCCTGGACCCCTAGAATCCTTTTTCCCAACCAATTGGGAAAAAAACCACAAATTTCAACCAGGTTTTTACTGATGAAATTAAGTCACGTTTTCAAACGTTTTCAAGCAAGTTCTCAGGACCAAATTCCGACACTTTTGCGGATGGTATTTACACTGAGCCTGGGGGCCATTATTGTCGCCATCGGGTTCAGCATGTTCCAGGTCCCGTTTAATTTAGCGGCCGGTGGTATTACCGGGATTGCCATCATTATCCGGAAATTTATTGACTTGCCGACCGGTGTTCTAGTCCTTTTGTTAAATATTCCCATGGTGACGATTGGCTTTCATTTCTTAGGGCGATGGCGGTTTCTGGTCCGTACGATTTTTACAGTGCTCATTTTTTCGCTGGCCACGGACCTGATTGCTCACTTGGTACCGAAATACATGGATACCTATCCACTGACATCCAACATGCTGCTCGGCTCCATTTATGCCGGACTAATCACCGGAATCGGTAGTGGATTGATTTACCGTGCAGGTGGAACAATCGGCGGCACAAGCATCATCAGCCGTATTGTACAACGTAAGACCGGCATACCTTTAAGTCAGGTTTACCTGATAGTCGATGGTTCCATTATCCTGGTGGCAGCCTTTATTTTCAGCTGGGATATTGCATTGCATGCCATCCTGGTGTTGATGGTTTCTGGCGTTGCTTCTGATTTTGCCCTGGAAGGACCGAGTGTGGTGCGAACTGCCAGTATTGTGACCGATCAACCCCAGGAAATGGCCGACGCGCTAATGAGCCGGCTTCGTCGCGGCGTCAGTTTATGGGAAATTACCGGCGCGTATACCGGTAAAAAACGAGCCATGGTTTTTTGTACCTTGAACCGGGCCCAAATATTCGAACTGAAAGAAGTGGTGAGTGAAATTAATCCCGATGCCTTTGTTGTGATTGGGGTCGCCCAACAGGCGGTGGGTCCTGGTTTTCACCGTATTAAAGGTCGTAAGAAAACTGCTCGGGGCAGCCAGGAAATAAATGACCCCTGATCTATCAGTTGTCCGAATTGAAATCGGTACCGGAATTGCGGATCAGCTCAGAATACGCACATACGATGGCTATGCACCGCTTTCACGCTATTCCACGCCGTACAGGCTTATCGTGATTCGGCCTTAATCTTCTTCAAAATATTGTACCTGGTAGGTCTGGACTTCTAGGTCCGCCTTTTTCCAGGCATTGGCTGATAGGCCGGCTTTCATGCACAGGTGACCTAGAAAGTCCTCCGGATTTGGCAGTTGTTCCCATACTTGCGGTAAAAATGTGGACCGGGCTGTCCCTTTCTGAATGATAACCCCATCGATATGCGGCCGTAGCTTTTGGATCAGATCGGCGCTGTCTTGAAATTCGAGCGGCTTGGGTTCAGTCAGCACACTCACTTCGATTGCAACACGGTCCAATTCCTTTTCAGAAAGGGGCGCAAACCGGGGGTCGTGAAAGGCCGCGTTAACGGCATTTTGCTTGACGCCCTGCATTACGTCTTCGGTTGCGGTCAAACTGCCGATGCAGCCCCGTAATTGCCCCCCTATGGTGAGGGTAACAAAGGTGCCCCTGTGGATTTTAAAGATGTCATCGTCGAGGGCGGTTTTTAGCTTTTGAGCCACCTCATTTGGCGCTATGAGCTCAAATCGTTCCATCAACGCTAGTCGGGCCAATTTGACCAGGCTCTGTCCCTGGGACGCATTGAATTGTGTGGTGGCACTATTTTCATTTTTCATGGATAATTCTCCAAAATAGGCGATGGTGGCATAGCCCACCACGCGAGATCGATCACCGGCGCTATCGCCACTTCCCACTAAAACCGGAACCAATTTGAACTCACCCCACACTGTAAGATCCTAAGGCGGGATTCGATGGGTATTCCCGGGGTCTTCAGTCGGGTTGCAGGAAGAAATCAAAATTAGAATACCTGGGACTTTCTTGGCTGTCAAACAAAAGGAGCGCTGCGTGCTGGACGAAGCAGGTTGCTTTATCGTAAAAAATCGATAAAATTCGGAATTCCAATACCCGTATCCACAACGCAACGTTAAGATCACAATCTTATAATTTGATAAATATATCGTAATTACAAATATATATGAGCTAGCCCTTTGATGGGCAATTTCCATTATCCATTTAGAGTTCTTTTTGCAAGATGGGAACCAAAGCGGTTTGGAAGATTACGGCGTTGGGCGCCAAACAAAAGACCAATTGTGCGGTTCATTCCATCAAAGCCAAGGAATTGGTGACCAAAGATCAGACAGGCAATTGTTTCAGGCCAGAGCCTTTGATACCGAGGGTTTTGAAAGCGTCGATTCAGATGAGGCCTGTAAACTTACGGCTATCAAATCATACCAGCCACCCACCGCCAATGCCGGAGAGGATCAAGCTGTTGATGAAGGTAGCCTGGTTGTACTAGATGGATCCACATGTTTCATATTCACAGCGTTTTAATTTTTATTCCAGAGTTTTAGGTTTACAATCTTGATGTGCTCGTAAAAAGTCAAAATTGTCACAATTTGACTCGTTAACCTGTTGAAATTATCCAGCGTGAAATTTAAATAGTGCCAATTGTCGGACTTTTTACACGCCTATCAATCTTATGGTTTCGTCTTTCTAATTCGTGAACATCTCATCAAAATAAACGGCCGGTTCTTTGGGGGGCAGGGGCAATCCATCTTCCATGGCGTCCGCCAGATCGGCCTGGGAATCTTCCTCAATCCACCAGTACCAATAGGCGCTGGTTTCATCACCGTATTTGGATAAGACCGTGTCGGGCGTCCCAAATTTGTTCCAATACAGCAGGCGGGTATAGTTGATATTCCACAAGAGCACGTAAGGATGGGCCGCAAACACAATTTGGTCTATCTCCCGATAGATGGCATTGCGCTGCTGGATATCAAAAATGCTTTTCTGCTTTTCTATCAGGTCATCCACGACGGGATCTTTAAAACCGGTTATGTTGTTGCCGCCTTTTCTTTCTGCCTCATTGGCAGACCACATGCTTTCCGGATTTTTAAATACACCCGATCCCCAGGCGGCCCAGGTCATTTCATAATTAAATTCATCCATGTCACGGGCCCAGGCAGCCCAGTCCTTGCGATCGATCACCAGCTCGATGCCCACATCTTTTAAATCTTCAGCATAGATGGCCAGGAATTTGTCGGTGGAAGCCTGGCGGGTCAAAAACTTGAACGAGAACTTGCGGCCATTTTTTTCTAAAAAACCGCTATTCGGATTAACGCGCCAACCAGCCTGTTGAAGCAGTTTTCTGGCTTGGGCTTTGTCGAATGCCACCGGCTGGTTGGGACAGGGGTACTTTTTATCATACAGATCTTCGAAATAGGAGCGGTGGAGAAAATACTGGCTGTACATGAGGGTGCTGTTCATCTTGGGGCGATCCAGCAAATGAGCCATGGCCAGCCGTACGCGGATGTCGTCAAAGGGCGGTTTGCGCATATTCATGGCAAAACCTTGGAAACCGATGGGATTCTGGTTGTAAATTTTTTGTTTGACAATCCAGTCGTTGGAGAATTTCTCACCCTTGGTTTCATTCACCCATAGGCGGGAGGTATAAATGGGATAAAGATCCAACTGTCCCTTTTTAAAAGCTTCGAAAGCATTCTCGCGTTCAGCGTAAAAGCGAAATCTTAACCGCTCAAAGTTGCCGTTAAATTGGGCGCTGGGTGCATCTTTAAGCCACCAGTCCTGACGGCGTTGCAGGGTGATAAAGATGCCTTCATTGATGTTGCCCAGTCGATAGCGGCCGGAAACCACCGGGAATTCAAAATTGATTTTGTTAAAATCCAAATCAACAAAAACGTGTTTGGGTAGAATCTGGAATCCTCCCACGGCACCCAGATTCATCCAGTGTACATTCTTGGCACGAAACTGGATGGTATGATCATCCAGTATCACCGGGGTGTCAAACCGCTCCAGGGCTACCTTATGGGGACCGGTGAGATTTTTGGGGTCCAAAATAGCGTCGAAGGTCCATTTGACATCATGGGTGCTGATGGGGTGGCCATCACTCCATTTGGCCCGCGGATCCAGAGAAAATGTGAAGGTTTTTTTGTCATCGGAAATGGTCCATCTGTTCGCCAGACCGGGTTCGTACTTTAGGGTAATGGGATGCATGCCCAGCAATGTTTCGTACATGGCCCCAAAAACTTCGGCACTAAAGCTGTTGTTATCCAAATAATAGTTGAGGCTTTTGGGATACTGACCCGCAAAAATGGCGATCTCACCCCCCACCTGCGCCTCGGGGCTGGCAATGGGGTCAGGACGGTCCTGCCAGTCCTTTCCAGGGAAGGTTTCCAAACCGAGTACATTCTGGGACCATGGGCTCAATAGGAGTAGGACGCAGCAAGCCAAAGCTGTTATGAATACGGATCTCGAAATCATTTAAACAGACTGGTGGGTAGGCCGTATCTTTATTATGGGCGCTATCAAAAACGCCATAATATGTTACGGTGATTGGTTTAATTATTCGCTTTTTGTTCCTTTTTTTCCAGGGCAGTCGCCGCTTTCAGTTTATCCAGTCGCCTGTCGACAGCCTCAATTTTACGCTTGATGCGAGCGGCCTCGCCGTCATCAACAGCGTAGCCACGCGCTTCCTTGTAAAGGCTGATGGCGGTTTTGAGATCTTCGGGTGTGTCTTTGCTGGCAGCCACCTCGGCCTTGTAGAGCAAAACCATGCGGGTGATGGCGTTTAAGCGGCTTTTGACTACCTTCTCCATTTGTGAGGTGGTGGCATAGCTTTGGGCGGTATTTAGATACGTTTTGACCCCTTCAAAATCAGGCATCCCCGGCACCTCCAAAAGCGTGTCGGCTTTGTCCAGGTAGTATTGATAGAAGATCGGGTAGACTTCCTTTTTGGAATAGCTTTCTTTTAATGGTTCCGGCGCTGGGATTCCGGGGATACTCATGAGCAGCTGTTCACCCATTGGTGCGAACTTGCCCTGCCAGATTTCAATGGCGCCTTCTCCCGGTTTGATATAATAATCCTGGGTATTCATCCAGCTGGCAATAATGACCAATAGCACCAGCAACGCAAAACCAGCCAAGCCAAATTGCATCATCCGATTGGCGGGATCTGGGGGAGGTGGTTCACTGGGGGGGAGCTGTGCCGCCGGTATGGGCGTTTCCGGTATCTGGGCTTTTTTCTCAGGGGCAGCTTGTTTTTCTTTTGCCACACCGTCAGATGCAGGTTTGGTTGGGGTTTTTGCCTTGGGAGGGGTACTTTTTTTACTTGCCACCGTTGATTTCGAGGTGGTTGGTGCTTTTTTACGGGCTGTTTTTTTGGCTTTTACGGCTGACTTTTTGGCGGCTGCGGTCTTTGCCTTCGCAGGCGACTTTTTGCGCGGTGTGCTTTTCGTTTTGGTCGCTGGTTTTTTACCAGCCGTTTTTTTGCTTGCCGCTGTTGTCTGTGCGGCTTGGGTTTTGGTTTTTGAATCTGCCGACTGGTGAATATTAGCAGCGCTTTGGGTGTCCTGTTCGCGAGCAGTTTCTGATTTGGTGGTTGATTTGATCAAGCTTTCTTTTCCCATGAAAAACCCCTTTAAAATACAGTGAAATTGGCGTATAAGTTTTTTTTACTTTGCCAAAAACTATAGATGATCAGTTTTTTTTTGTAAACATTTTTTTGGAGGGAACAGGCATTGTCCCTACAACAGAAAAAAGAGGCCCTACTTGCCCGAATTGCCGATCTGAAATCGGTATTGGTGGCATTCTCCGGTGGGGTCGACAGTACCTTGTTGCTCACGCTTTGCCATGACGTCCTCAAAGACCGAGTGGTCGCCGCAACGGCCACATCGGCGTTGCAACCGGGACATGAAAATAACGCCGCGCTCCAAATGGCTCAGGATCTGGGTGTTCGCCATATCTGCATTCAATCTGAGATCCTTGACCAGGCTGAATTTTTAGAAAATTCGGACCAACGCTGCTATCATTGCAAGCGCCATTTGTTTGTGAAACTAAGGGGCCTGGCAGACGATTTCAATTTGGCGCATGTGGCCCATGGTGCCAATGCGGATGATTTGAACGACTATCGTCCTGGATTCCGGGCTGCAGAGGAGCTGGGTGTGGTGGCGCCTTTGCTGGAAGCCGGGCTGGGTAAGTCTGAGATCCGGCAACTTTCCAAAGAACTCAATTTACGTACGTGGGATAAACCCGCCATGGCATGTTTGGCCACCCGCATACCTTACGGGACAGCGTTAACGCCCCAGCGCCTCGAAGCGGTAAATACGGCCGAATCAGTATTGGCTGAACACGGCTTTCGAGCCTGCCGTGTAAGATGCCATGGCTCCATTGCCCGTATCGAGGTTCCGGAATCGGGCCTAGAACAGCTTCTGGAACCGGCCCTCAGAAAAAATCTGGTTGCCAAGTTTCGCGCCATCGGTTTCAAGCATGTGGCCCTGGACTTGGAAGGGTATCGTCAGGGTAGTATGAACCGTGACCGTGATTAATTTACTGACAATATAAACAGATATTATTGAGCGCCGACTAACGTCAACCATGCAACATCCTAGGTCGAACTTTGAATGAGGCGTCAGAATACAGAATTCAGGAGAAAACCAGCGATACGCTTAAGGTAAACTGGGATCATGCTTGATAGCCTGGCAGATGAAGCGGTGTCACTTTTATGCTCATGGCCTTCTGAATTCTGTATTCTGGCTTGTGACATCTAAGTATTGGACGTTCATTCTAAAATTCATAAGGGTTTATGAAAGCCTTACTGATTTCAGGCATCATATTCGGTTTGAGTGCCGGGCTATCCCCCGGACCCATGTTGACCCTGGTGATTACCCAGACATTGCAGCATGGGATTCGCGAGGGGATAAAGGTGGCCTTTGCACCCTTGCTGACAGATGTTCCCATCATCATCGTTTGTTTGGGTGTGCTGTCGGCTTTTGCGGAAATGAATCTGATTTTGGGAGTGCTGGCACTGATCGGTGGCGTCTATTTATTTTATTTGGGTATTGGTAGCTTCAGGTTCAGCGGTGAAGATCTTGAGGTTGCGGCGGTAAACCCGCAGTCCCTTAAAAAAGGCGTGATGATAAATTTTTTAAATCCCAGTCCCTATATGTTTTGGACATCTATCGGCGGTCCATTGGTCTTGAAGGCTCCTGGCAGTCCGCTAATTTCAGGGATGGTTTTTATTCTGCCTTTTTATATCCTGCTGGTCGGCTCAAAAATCGTTGTTGCCGTTGTTTCTGGCAAGTCCAAGAACCTGTTGCGCAGCAATCACTACCGCTGGATCATTCGCATACTGGGATTGGTGCTGATTGGATTCGGTATCCTTTTTTGGCGGGATGGGATTCGGTATTTGATGTAAAATCGCGGAGCGATTTTACTTGCATTCCCAGAAAGTGCACTTATAATGAGCATATGCTAATAACGGAGGGGGCATGGCCAGACCCAAGAAAAATCGATTAATCGGGTTTAATCCCAAAATCAACTACTTTAAACCACGGGGTATACCCGTACTTGATTTGGAGGAGGTCTGCCTTACTATTGATGAGCGAGAATCGATCCGGTTGGCTGATCTAGAAGGTCTGAGTCATGAAAAGGCGGGCCGTCAAATGGGTATTTCACGTGCCACCTTCGGGCGAATTGTCCAGCAGGCTCGAAAAATCGTAGCCGATGCGATTATTCATGGCAAGGCAGTCCGAGTAGAAGGGGGAAATTATCAACTAAAGGAAGAACTGCGAAGATTCAAATGCGAGGCCTGTTTGCATGAATGGCAGGAACCCTTTGGAACCGGCCGGCCGCAAAACTGCCCAGCCTGTGAAGATATCAATTTATATCGAACGACACATGAGCACGCCTGAGTTTAAATATATCCGGCCTGCCGTGCACGGTGAGTTCCCAAATAATATTCCAACGATTTAGTTACGAGAGGAGAACATAGATATGGTACAAATTGAGGAAAGCATGCAGACGGCGAAACAAAAAAAGGATCCGCATGCAGAACAGAATGCCGCCGTTGAAAAGTCATTGGGGCGTATTAAACAGAAACTGATCGTTATGAGTGGCAAAGGCGGGGTCGGTAAAACCAGCACGTCGGTAAACCTGGCCATTGCCTTGGCCAATAAAGGCTATCAAGTGGGGATCATGGACGTGGACCTACACGGACCGGATGTTCCCAGGATGTTGGGGTTGAAAGGCATGCTCGATATTAGTAAAAACAGCAACAAACTGGCCCCCATGAATCGAATGGATAATCTGAAAGTCGTTTCGATCGAATCGCTGACCATGAGCAAGGACGACGCGATTATATGGCGCGGGCCGATTAAATTTTCGGCCATCAAACAGTTTATCGGAGACGTGGATTGGGGCGACCTTGATTTTTTAATAATCGATTCACCACCGGGAACAGGGGATGAACCGTTAACCATTGCCCAGACCATTCAAGATGCCAAAGCCATCATTGTTACGACACCGCAGGAAGTGTCCCTGGCAGATGTGCGTAAATCCATCAGTTTTTGTAAAACCGTAAACATGGAGATATTCGGTGTTATCGAGAATATGAGCGGTTTTGTTTGCCCGCACTGCGGTGAAAGCGTGGATATTTTCGGGACCGGGGGCGGCGAAAAAACTGCGGCTGCGGCCAGCATACCGTTTCTGGGTAGAATCCCCATGGATCCCAGAGTGGTTGCCTGTGGTGATGACGGCTGTTCGATTCAGGAGAAGTATGCGGATTCCACTGTCGCCATCGCTCTCGGAGAAATCGCGGACAAAGTGGCAGCTTTGGTGAAACCCTAAGCAAAATCAGACTGTAGGCTGTAGACTGTTGGCAGCCGATAGCCTACAGTCTAAAAGTCTACAGCCTGCAGTTCTAGAAGCTGAACTCAATGCCGAAATAGATAATATCGTCGCTGAGTTCGTACTCATCGTTATCTTTTTCAAAATCCACAAAGATGTTTTTATAGCCCAGCACCAGGGCAGCCGATTTTACCAAGTAGCCCTTGAGCCGTAGATTAAACTCGTTGTAGCCCTCTGTATCGGCGGCTGTCATGGGATCGGGCGCATAGGTTACGTCGGCCCGGATGACAATGGGAAAATTGTAATATACCTTGCGGAAATCATACTCACCCAGCAACACAAACCCAGCCGCTGCCAGATCGTAGTCTTGATCATCTTCATCCGATGCGTTTCCCAACGCACCTTTTAATCCCAAGCCCAGGGTCAGAGCCGGTTTAAAGATTTCATTTTTAAGCGTAAAATAGGCATTCCCAAAGCGATAGTCTTCCCCGGTAAATACCCCTTCGGCACCAAATGTGAGCGTGGTCTCGGAAATGAGCGTTTCTGACGCGACTCCCAATATGATATCCTCGGAGTTGGCATACAGTTCTAAGCGGACCGATTTTGCTAAGCACGGTGTCACGGCTACAAGCAGTGTGACAATGATCAGGACGAAAGTGGTTTTCCATGTGTTGTTCATCAATCTAACTCCATTAAAATATGCGAAAAAATGGTTAATGCCGTCAGTTATCAAATTTTAATATTAAGGCTGTAGACGTTTAGACTGTAGGCTATCGGCTGCCAAAAGGCCATAGCCTAGCGCTTGATATCGCCTTTCGATATCATCACCACAGACGTTCCGCATGGGCATCCGGTAGACCGGCATCGATAATTTTATTGGTGACCCGGGCAATATGATAGGGAATAAATTTTACCTGGACAAGATTCTCCGTATTATCCCAGATGGTATACTTGGCGTTGTTGTTGCCATCCCTGGGCTGTCCGACACTGCCGACGTTGATAATATATTTCTTTTCTTGACGCAACTGCATAACACCCTTAATCAAAGGGGCCCGGATGACGGTCCCTTTCCGATAACTTACAAATTCGAGCTTGTGGGTATGGCCAACAAAGCAGAGATGTTCCTGCATTTCCTCGAAAATACTGCCGAAAGCCGGCTCTTCGATTTGAAAAAGGTAGGTGATAACGGAATCAGGCGGAAATCCATGTACAAAACGAGCATTGTTTTTGATTGCCGCTGTTTTAAGTCCGGCGATATAGTCCATGGAACCCCGGGAAAGCATCGGTATGGTTTTTTGGATCGATTCCCGGGCCAATGGGTTAAACCAGGACAGGTACTTGGGATCAAGAATGGACAATTCGTGGTTACCTAATAGGGTCGGGATACTGCGCTCGCGAATGGTCTGAATCACGGCTTCAGGCTCGGGACCGTAGCCCACCAGATCGCCCAGACAAATGATGGCGTCAACTTTCGATTTGTCGGCATCCGCTAGCACTTCCTGGAGAGCGTCCATGTTGCCGTGGATATCGGAAATGATGGCTAATCTCATCTTAGTGTATGAAAATACCAGGTAATCAGTTCATTGCCAAAGAAAATAGTAATCAAACAACCGATAGCCAAAAAAGGACCAAACGGAATTGCCAATTTCATGTTTTTACCGGATTGAATCATGACCGCTAATCCACACAGGGTGCCGATGGCAGAGGCAAGGAATATGGTCAGCAAGACCCCCTTCCAGCCCACAAAAGCCCCGATCATGGCCAGAAGTTTGATATCCCCGCCCCCCATGCCTTCTTTTTTGGTGATAAGACTATATACCCAGGCTACCAGCAGAAGGCTGCCGCCTCCGGACAGTATACCGAGCAAGGATGCCTTGTAGCTGATTTCCGGCAGGAAAAATGACGCCCCGAATCCCAGTGGAATGCCCGGAAGGGATATAACATCCGGGATGATGCGATGGTCGAGGTCGATAAAGGAAATCACGATCAAAGCGGCAATGAAAACAAACATGATCAGCGCTGCCGGGGTTAGACCGAATTTAAGGTAGACACACACGGCAAACAGACCCGCCATGATTTCAACCAGGGGGTAGCGCAGGGCAATGGCGGTCTGACAATGACGGCATTTACCCCGTAAAATCAAATAACTGAGGATGGGAATATTGTCATAGAATCGGATGGGTTCTTGGCATCCGGGGCAAGCCGACGGCGGCGATACAATGGACAGCGAATTCGGAAGCCGGTAAATGCAAACATTCAGGAAACTGCCGATGCAACTGCCGAAAATAAATAGGGTCGCTTCAATCATAGAGATTTGAATCCTAACTCGCACCTATATGCCACAAATTTCGTGATTTGTAAATAAATTAGGATGAATGCCTGACATCTTGGTTTCTTGGATTGGATTGACATCAACCTCGGGGTAAACCAAATTACAACGGATTAAACGGTTCAAATTGGTGAATATCTGCTGATATTATCCAACCGAACAGAAGCGTCAATTAGACCTGGGGTGCGGGTATTGTAAATAGATTTTTTGGTCTTATAATTAGGGGTTGTAATTCTGGACGCAATATTCAATGTTCTTTTCCTCTCAAATTCCGAACCAGAAGAAAGGAACCAGGAGCAACCATGGCAGAAACAGATAAGGACGACATAATCAGTATCATCGAGGATGATGGTATTGAGGATGATATACCCACCACACTTCCTCTGATGCCGGCCAGAGATGTTGTCATTTTTACCGATATGCTCTTGCCCCTTTTTGTGGGCCGGGAGAAATCGGTGCGCGCCGTTGAGGAGGCTGTATCCAAGTCACGCTATCTACTGGTGGCGACACAAATCGAGGCGGGTATTGAAAATCCCAAGGAAGACCAGATCTATACCGTCGGGACCGTTTGTAAAATTTTACGCATGCTGAAGCTTCCGGACGGGCGCGTAAAGGCCCTGGTCCAGGGCATCGCCAAGGCTAAGATTAAGCGATATGTGCGCAAACGATCCCTATTTCGGGTCAGTATCGATATCCTGGATGAACGGATTTTAGATAAACCCGATCTGGAAACTCAGGCACTCATGCGCAATATCCGGGAGCACTCGGAAAAGATCTTGGCCCTGCGGGGTGAATTGACCGGTGATGTGAGCGCCATCCTGGACAGTATTGATGACCCCGGCAAGCTGGCGGATCTGGTTGCCTCCAACTTAAAACTGAAAATTGATGAATCCCAGCAGCTGCTTGAACTCGTGGACCCCATCCAGCGGCTGCGCAAGGTCAACGATTTGATCGTGAAAGAGCTGGAATTGTCGGCCATGCAGGCTAAGATTCAGTCGGATGTCAAGGATGAGATATCCAAGAGTCAACGCGATTTTTACCTGCGGGAGCAGGTTCGGGCTATTCACCGGGAACTGGGTGAATTGGACGAAAAAGCCAAAGAAATTCAGGAATATAAAGCCAAGATCAAAAAAGCCAAAATGTCCAAACAGGCCAACGAGGAAGCCCATAAACAGTTAAAACGTCTGGAGCAGATGCATCCGGATTCGGCTGAATCCGGTGTTGTGCGCACCTATCTGGACTGGCTGGTGGAAATGCCCTGGCAAAAATCCACCAAGGACATTATTGACATCGCCAAGGCAAAAGGGGTTCTGGATCGGGACCATCATGGTCTTGAAAAGATTAAGGACCGCATTTTGGAATATTTGAGCGTCCGCAAGCTCAATAAGAAAACCAAAGGGCCGATTTTGTGTTTGGTGGGGCCGCCTGGTGTCGGTAAAACTTCCCTGGGCCAAGCCATTGCCAAGGCCATGCGGCGAAAATTTACGCGGGTATCTTTGGGGGGGATTCGGGACGAGGCCGAGATCCGCGGTCATCGACGTACCTATGTGGGTGCCCTGCCGGGACGAATCCTCCAGGGTCTGAAACAGTGCGGGACCAAAAATCCGGTTTTTATTTTGGATGAAATCGACAAACTGGGTGCCGATTTCAGGGGAGATCCCTCTTCGGCGCTGCTGGAGGCACTTGATCCTGAGCAGAATTTTGAATTCAGCGATCACTACCTCAATTTGCCGTTTGATCTTTCCAATGTGATGTTCATCCTGACAGCCAATATGGTGGATACGATTCCATCGGCATTGCTGGATCGGATGGAGGTCCTGACATTGTCCGGGTACACCGAAGAGGAGAAGATGGTCATCGCCACAAAACATCTGCTCCCGCGTCAAATCAAGGAGAACGGTCTCCGGAAAAACTATCTTTCCGTGAGTCCCGGGGCCCTTAAAACCATTATCAAAGGCTATACCTCTGAAGCGGGACTACGCAACTTGGAACGCGAGTTGGGTTCCCTGTGCCGTAAAGTAGCGCGAAAAATCGCCGAAGGACAGAAGAAGTCGTTCCGGATAACACGTGCCAACCTCCACACCTATTTGGGTGTTCAAAAATACTATCCCGAAATGGACCAGGAAGAGAGTCAGGTGGGCTTGTCCACAGGCCTGGCCTGGACATCGGTGGGGGGAGAGGTTCTTTATGTGGAAGCCTCCATTATCGGCGGCAAGGGCGAACTGATCGTCACCGGACAGCTGGGTGATGTGATGCAGGAATCGGCACGGGCAGCCCTGAGCTATGCGCGGGCCAATCTAAAATCCCTGGATATTGAGGCAGAAGCGCTTGAAAATGTGGATGTACATATTCATGTACCGGCTGGTGCCGTGCCCAAAGATGGCCCCTCCGCCGGAATAGCCATGGCAACTGCGCTGATTTCGGTCTTGTCGGGCTTGCCCGTGGATAAGGACGTTGCCATGACCGGTGAAATTACCCTGCGAGGTCGGGTGCTGCCCATTGGGGGTCTCAAAGAGAAGGCCCTGGGAGCGTTGCGTGCCGGAATCAAAACCATCATCATTCCCGAAAAAAATAAAATCGATTTGGTGGATATCCCCGATTACGTGAAGAAAAAAATCCGTTTTGTGCAGGTTCGACAAATGGATGACGTACTTGAGATTGCTTGTGGTATTAACCCGAAAAAATTATGAAATTTCCGGGCTAGCCAACATGAAGATCCTGTCAATAGATACATCAAGCGCCACCTGTACGGTGGGGCTGGTGAACGGCGGTGAGGTTGTGGCCGAGTCGGTTGATGATAGCGGCCAAACCCATGCCCGGCATATCATGACAATGCTTGATGATACCTTGAACCTGGCCGGGCTGGGTCTTGAAGATCTTGACGGTTTTGGTGTGATCACCGGGCCCGGAACTTTCACCGGCCTGCGCATCGGTATCAGCACGGTCCAGGGAATGGCTTACGCGTTGTCCAAACCAGTGGCAGGGATTACAAGCCTAGATGCTTTGGCAACCCAGGCAGAGACAGATCTGCCATATATTTGTCCGATGGTGGACGCACGCCGGCAAGAGGTTTACTATGGTTTTTATGCCTTGCTGGACCAAGGCCTCGAACAGACAGCACCGCATCAGGTGGCTTCACCGGCGGCCTTGTTGGAACAAATTCAGGATCCCTGTTATTTTCTCGGTACAGGTGCCCGCATGTACCGGCAATATATTTCAGATACCCTGGGTTCAAGGGCCTCTTTTTCAGAGGCGGACAGGGATCGGATCCATTCTGCCACCATCGCAAAATTGGCCCAGGCCCAGTTGCAGGGCGCCGCAGGTCAGCAACGGCCGGATATATCACCAACCTATATCCGTCGCTCGGATGCTGACGTCAAGGCCCGCCAACCTGGTCGCTAGCTTGGCCTAAAGAAAGTGCTTGAATATTGACACCTTGTTTGAAAAGTGCTAAAAAATTAAGTTTAGTTTGAAAAAACCAGCGATCACCCGGTACACAATGGGTCTAGCTTCCGCGACCCGCTTTGATTTGGATCGCTAATGGGGCGTCAGGGGCAGGGATATCAGATGCAAAATTATAAGCGAATAGAGCCTGCAAGCCAGACGGCATTTCCCATTGCGCGACCAGGCGTGCCTTTCATCGCCGCCGCCGCTTTTGCGACTGCTGTGCTGGCATTGCTGGGGATTACCATTCTGGCGCTCCTGGGGTTATTGGCAACGCTATTTATCTGCTATTTTTTCAGGGATCCGGACAGGATGATACCGGATATGCCCGGCGCTATCGTATCGCCAGCAGATGGTAAGGTTATCCGCGTGGAACAGCTTCCACAGAGTCCCTATACAACGGGACCCTGTCGTAAAATCAGCATATTCATGTCGATTTTCAATGTTCACGTGAATCGAATACCATTTGACGGGCGTATTAAGCAGGTTGCCTATTATCCGGGGAAATTTTTTTCGGCTAATTTAGATAAGGCCTCGCAGCTAAACGAGCATAATGCTGTTTATTTACAGACAGATACAAATAAAGACATCTGCTTTGTCCAAATTGCTGGTTTGGTGGCCCGCCGGATCATTTGTAATATTCAAGCAGGAGACATTGTGGTGCGCGGCCGGCGTTTCGGATTAATCTGTTTTGGATCGCGCTTGGATGTGTATTTGCCAGAAGAAGCGTCCGTTGAAGTTAACACAGGTGACATTGTTAAAGCCGGTACATCGGTGATAGGACAATTAGCATGAAAGCAAAGCGATTTCAGAAAGAGAATCTGCGTCGGGGCATATACTTGCTGCCGAACATGTTTACGACCATGAACCTGTTCTGTGGATTTTATGCCATTATCGCATCCATCGACGGCAAGTTTGTGGCGGCCGCAATCGCCATTATCATCGCTGGTGTTTTTGATAATCTAGACGGTAAAATTGCGCGTGCTACCGGTACAACCAGTAAATTCGGTATCGAGTATGATTCTCTGGCTGATTTGATATCTTTTGGTCTGGCACCCGGATTGATGGTCTATATGTGGGCGCTTAAGCCCTTGGGCCGAATTGGTTGGCTGGCTGCTTTCTTGTTTATGGCTTGTGGCGCCCTGCGTCTGGCCCGGTTTAATACCCAGGTCGGAACCGTCAATAGCGATCGATTTGTGGGCCTGCCCATTCCGGCGGCCGCGGGTATGAATGCCGTCACCATCTTAATATTTGACAAATTACATATAGCCGGTAATACGCATGCCATTCTGGTTCTGATCATGCTATACGCGCTCTCATTTCTGATGGTCAGCGCCATCAAATACAACAGTTTCAAAAAGCCGGAACTGTTTCGGAAGATGAATTTCAATACACTCGTTGTGGCTGTTCTGATTTTTATCTTCATCGCGTCCCAACCTGCCATCGCGCTATTCTTGTGCGGGGTCCTTTATGTTCTCTCAGGACCTTTTTTGACGTTGAAGCGCTACGGAAATATCAAGCAGAAAGAAGCCAGGAAGTTAAAGGAACATAAACGTACGACCCGTTCGTCGTAGCGGCAGGTTCGATCCAGCGTTTCCAGCCTGACAGTTTAATCAAGTTGAAATATAATCGATTGAGGATAAATATCCCATGGGCAAATCATATCAAATTGCAGCAATTCCAGGTGATGGAACCGGTCCCGAAGCATTGGCCGAGGGTTTGAAAGTGCTCGCCGCCGTCGGGCAAAAAGAAGATATTCGATTTGACGTGCAAGCATTTACCATCGGTGGGGATCATTATATCAATACAGGCGAGACCCTGACCGATGAGGTCAAGCAATCCTTATCTGGATTTGATGCCATTTATCTGGGCGCCATCGGGCACCCCGACGTGAAACCCGGTATATTGGAAAAAGATATCTTGTTGAATCTGCGGTTTCATTTTGATCAGTACATCAATTTGAGACCGGTCAAATTGTACGATGGCGTGGCGACGCCATTGAAAGACAAAGGGCCCCAGGATATCGACTTTGTGGTGGTGCGTGAGAACACGGAAGGGCTTTATGCCGGCGCCGGTGGCGTGCTCAAAAAAGGAACCCCGGATGAAGTCGCGGTACAAGAGTCAATCAACACCCGCAAAGGTGTAGAGCGTTGCATTCGCTATGCATTTGAATACTGCCGTAAGCGCAACAAGCGCAAAAAGTTGACCCTATGTGGCAAAACCAATGTATTGACCTTCGCCTTTGATTTATGGGAACGGACTTTCCATGAAGTCGCGCGCGGGTATGCTGACATCGAAACGGATTATGCCCATATCGATGCCATCTGCATGTGGATGGTTAAAAATCCCGAATGGTTCGATGTGATTGTAACCGACAATATGTTCGGCGACATCATTACGGACCTGGCTGCCATGATCCAAGGTGGCATGGGGATCGCCGCCGGTGGGAATATTAATCCGCAGGGTGTTTCCATGTTTGAACCCATCGGGGGATCAGCCCCCAAGTATACTGGTCAAAATGTCATTAATCCGGTGGCAGCTATCTCTGCCGGGCAATTGATGCTGGAGACCTTGGGCGAGGATCGGGCTGCTCAGCAGGTGGAAGCGGCTGTGGCCCGGGTCCTGCGCCAGGATATCCGGGATGTGGGTGCTGGTAGAATGGGCCATACGACGCAAGAAGTCGGGGATTTGGTGGTGAACTATATTCGGGGCGGGGAATAAGCAATTTTAGGTTAAATATCGGTTTTAAGTTTTAGGTTTTAGGACTGCTAAAATTCCTCAGCCTTCAGCGATGAGCCAACTTAAAACTTAACACTTAAAACCTAAAACCATGTGATACCCAGTCAGTTGTTAATATCCGAAGACGCGACAAGTTAGGAGAAAAAACATGGGATCCAGAAAAATGAATGTAGCCTTGGCCGGTGCAACCGGGGCCGTCGGCAACCAAATGATTGAATGCCTGGAAGAAAGAGAATTCCCGGTCAATGAAATTAAAATGCTGGCATCCAGCCGTTCGGCCGGTCGTGAACTTACCTTTCGTGGTCAGACCATTGCGGTGGAAGAGATGACCGAGGATTCGTTCAAAGGGATGGATATTGCTCTTTTTTCGGCCGGTGGCGGCACCAGTTTACATTTTGCCCCGCATGCGGCCAAAGCCGGATGTGTGGTGGTGGATAATTCCAGTGCCTGGCGTATGGACCCGGACGTTCCACTGGTGGTCCCGGAAGTAAACCCGGATGCAGTGGCCGGTTATACTGCCAAGGGCATTATTGCCAATCCCAATTGTTCCACCATCCAGATGGTGGTGGCCCTTTATCCCATCCATCAGCAATATGGCATCAAACGTATCGTTGTGTCCACCTACCAGGCGGTGTCCGGTACCGGCAAAAAGGCCATAGATGAGCTGTTTGATCAGACTCGGGCCATCCTGAACTTTCAAAATGCCAAAGCAAACGTGTACCCGCATCAAATTGCATTTAATTGTCTGCCCCATATCGATACGTTTGATGCCAGCGGTTACACCAAAGAGGAAATAAAGATGGTGAATGAAACCCGTAAAATCATGGGTGCTGACAGCATTCAGGTCACCGCCACCACTGTGCGCGTGCCGGTCTTTTACGGACATTCCGAAGCCGTCAACATCGAGACTGAAAAGCCGATTTCAGCAGATGCCGTTAAAGCCTTGTTGGCCGATGCACCCGGTGTGGCAGTACTGGACGATCCCGCAGAGAATGTCTACCCCCTGCCCATTGATGCTGCCGGTCAGGATTTGACGTATGTGGGGCGTATTCGAGACGATTTTTCCATTGAAAATGGAATTAATATGTGGGTCGTGGCGGACAATATTCGCAAAGGAGCGGCCACCAATACGGTTCAGATAGCCGAAATTCTGGCCCAGAAATATCTATAGGGAGTTACCGTGGAACGAATACCGATTACCAAAATAGGATACGAGAATCTCAAGGCGGAGTTGGTACGGCTTAAAACCGTTGAGCGACCCGATAACATCAGAGCCATTGAGGAGGCCAGGGCGCATGGCGACCTCAGCGAAAATGCTGAATTTCATGCCGCCAAGGAACGTCAGGCCTTTATTGAGAGCCGCATTACGGAATTGGAATTCAAACTCGGCAATGCCGAGGTAATCGAACCGGACACCCAACCCAAAGATCGCGCTGTTTTTGGATGCGGCGTTATCCTGGAAAACGTGGAGACCGGTGAAGAGGTGGAATACCAGCTGGTGGGACCGGATGAATCCGATATTGAGGAAGGGCGTATATCCATCCAATCCCCTTTGGGCCTGGCCATTATCGGCAAGGAAGTCGGGGCGGAGATTATCCTGCAGGCACCGGCCGGCAGAAGGACGTATGAATTAGTCGAAATCCAATGAATTTCAGGCTATTAGTTAGATAAAAGGAATCAATAAGAATATATTGGAGGGAAATACATGGCACGTATCACCATCGAAGATTGTTTGGAAAAGGTCCCCAGCCGGTTTCAGCTGGTCCATATGGCGGCCAAGCGGGTGCGGCAGATTCGAGAGGGATCCGAATATCTAGTCAATTCGCCGAAAAATGAAGATATCGTGGTTGCATTGCGCGAAATCGCGGCCGAGAAAGTCCGGATCAAGAGTCCCGAGGAAGCACCCGACGCAGTGGCGGCATTGACGCAGCCTGAAGAAGCAACCGAAACCGAGGATGCGGCGGCGGAACCAAGTGAAGCGGAAACAACAGCAAAAGAATAATCCGGGCTGATCGGTAATACCAGGGACATCATCTGTTTTGCCCAAGCACAGCTATGTATACAAAGCATTAAATCGAACGGTTGGCAAGGCGCTGCACCGATACGACATGATATCGGATGGTGATCGCATCCTGGTTGGCGTGAGCGGGGGTAAAGACAGCCTCGCCATGATGTGGCTGCTGAATGAACGACGGACACGCATTCCCATTGATTACCATCTGTTGGCTGTTTATGTGGATTTGGGATTTCCAGATGGATTCGGCGCTGCATTAAAGTCATATGCGGACACTTGCGGCTATACCATGCGTATCGCGTACACAGACTATGGTATTGTCAGCCATGGACCGGAAAATCGTGAAAACCCTTGTTTTTTGTGTTCCCGACTGCGGCGTAAACGCTTGTTTGAAATCGCCGCTGAAACCGGATGCAATAAAATTGCTTTGGGTCACAACAAGGACGATATCATCGAAACCGTGTTCATCAACATGTGTTATGCCGGTGAAATCAGCACCATGGTTCCCAGGCAATCCATTTTTGGGGGCGAATTTGATATAATCAGGCCGCTGGCTTATTCCGATGAGGACAGCATCCGGCGTTTTGCCAAGGAATGTGCTTTTCCCGATTTCATGAATCCATGCCCAAGCGCCAAAAGCTCCAAACGCCTGGAGATCAAAAGGGTATTGCAGCGGCTTTATCAACGTAACAAGAAAATCAAGGGAAATATTTTTCGGTCTTTGAGTCATGTGAGGTCGGAGTACATGCTAAAGCCAGATAAATAAGGATTTGAGAACCCTCGTGTTTATTGCATTTGCTACACTTTCTATTTATCCGGTCCCATGCCGGAGGACCAAATATGTATTTTGAGATAGGTTGTCGTAATTAGCATGGGGGCAACAGGCAAGCTGATAGCGGTTTGCAACCCAATAAACACAACGAACGCAATGAACCCAACAAACTGAATTACTTAGAGCCATCAGTATTTTGCAGGTTTGAAGATCGCATGTATCCCCAGACCTGTATAAAATGGTCATTCTGGAGAACAGAAATGCAGGATGTGCAAAAACAACGCGACCATCGCAACATTCCCATCGATCGGGTGGGTATCAAGAATCTGAAGTATCCCATCACCGTTCGGGACAAACGCGAAGGGCACCAGCCCACGGTTGCCACCATTGATATGTATGTCAATTTGCCGCAGGAGGACCGGGGCACCCACATGAGTCGATTTGTTGAAATGTTGCACCTGTTTCGACCGGAGGTGTCCCTGAAAAATTTCGATGTCATCCTGCAGGAAATGAAGCGGCATTTACATGCGGCCTCGGCTCATATTGACATTACCTTTCCGTATTTCATTGAAAAAAAAGCACCGGTGAGTAAATCCGTTGGGCTGATGGATTATACCTGTCGGATTATCGGCGTCAGTGAAGAAAATGGAAAGACCGATCTGGTATCCGAAGTCATTGTGCCCATCTCCTCTGTGTGTCCGTGCTCCAAAGAAATCAGTGATGCCGGTGCCCACAATCAACGCGGCCAGGTCCGGCTGCAGATTCGATTCAAAAAGTTCATTTGGCTGGAAGATATGATTGAATTGGTTGAAAAATCGGCATCTTGTGATGTTTTTTCCATCCTAAAACGGGTGGATGAAAAGCATGTCACCGAAGCGGCTTACGCCAATCCCAAGTTTGTAGAGGATGTTGTCCGCGATATTGCCATGCAGTTGAAGAAAGATGATAATATCACCTGGTTTACGGTGAGTGCCGAGAATTTTGAATCCATTCACAATCACAGCGCTTACGCCGAGGTAACCAGCAACTGAACCGTGCGCTTCACCAGCCCATTGCCACCCCTGAGATTCTATTGCGCTCTTATATTCGAATCTAGACCATGCTTAAAAAGAAAAAATCATTTTGGGAAAAGCTGACGGTAAAACCGGAAAAGGTCCTGGGTGAAATTCGACCGGGCATGAATATTTTTCTGGGGACGGGCGTCGCTGAGCCGCGAACGCTGATTCATCAGTTAATGTCATCGAACCTGGGCAACCTTTCAGATCTCACCCTCATCCAACTCATCAGTGTGGGCGAAGCATTGCCCATGGATGAACGCTATTTTCAGAAGTATCGTCTCAAGACATTCTTTTCCGGATATGCTGTCGATGAAGCGATTTCTTCAGGCCGGGTTGATTTAATTCAATCCCGGTTCTTTAAGCTGCCGGGGCTGATAGCCTCGGGAACCATTCAGGTTGATGCTGCTTTTGTTCAGATCTCGCCGCCTGATAAAGCCGGGTATGCCAGCCTGGGGGTATCCATCGACGTTGCCCGTCAAGCCATGGAAAAAGCGGTTCTGGTGGTGGGAGAAATCAATAAAGAAACCCCCCGGACCGGAGGGGATACCTATGTTCATATGGATGAATTCGATTATTTGATTCAATCCACCGAGCCCCTAATTTATATGCCGCGTTGGCGGTCGGATGAGGTGTTCGACCGGGTGGCCTACTATGTGGCCGGATTGCTTCAAGACGGCGATTGCATCGGTTATTCCATGGGGCCGCTTTTTGAGGCCCTGGTCCCTTATCTGTCGAAGAAGCGGCATCTGGGGGTCCATAGCTTGATGATTACGGACGCCCTCATGGAGATTATTCTAAACGGGGCCGTCTCCAATCGGCGCAAGCATGTATTTCCCGGTAAAAGCGTTGTGTCATATGCATTCGGCACGCCGGAGCTGATGAGCTGGCTTAGCCAGAATCCCCTGATAGAATTTCAAGCGATCGATGTCGTGGCCGATCCGCGCCTGGTGGGTGCCAACCAACGTTACATGACCATACTGCCGGCCCGTAAGGTGGACCTGTCCGGTCGCGTCGCCATGCATTCCGGCACAGGCTTGATGTCTGCCGGTCAAGGCGCGGCCGAAGAAATGGTGGAGGGCGCCAATTTTTCACACAACGGCCGTATCATTATGGGATTGCCCAGCCGGAATCTGAAAGGCGAGCCCAATATCCGCCTGACGGTTAATGAATTTCGCAAACAATTGGAAGTGGCCGCCAGCATTGATTTTGTGGTGACAGAATATGGCGTGGCCCACCTCACGGCGAGATCGGTTCGTGAGAGGGCCTTGGCCCTGATCGATATTGCCCACCCCCAAGACCGGGCCGAGTTGGTGGACCAAGCCAAGGAAAACCATCTGATCTACCGGGATCAGATCTATCTGGCGTCGGGACACTTTTATCCGGAAGAACTCAGCAGCCTGCATACCTTCGGTGACGATTTGCAGGTCCGTTTCCGGGCAATCCGGCCATCGGACGAAGAAGAGATGCGCCGTCTTTTCTACCGGTTTTCAAGTGAAGCGGTCTATTATCGCTACTTTAGCCCGGTCAAAGCCATGCCCCATGCGCGTATGCAGAAGTATGTGAATGTGGATTACAGTCAGAATATATCAATCGTCGGACTGGTGGGCGAACCGGGCGCAGGGCGTATTATTGCTGAAGCGCGCTATGCTGCCATGCCGGACCGGCCTTATGCCGACACGGCCTTTATCGTGGACGAAGCGTTCCAGGGCAAGGGTATTGCGACTTATTTGTTGCAAACATTGATGCGGATTGCCAAAGAGAGAGGGTTGGAAGGGATTGCTGCGGATATTATACCCACCAATGTCGCCATGTGGAAGGTTTTTGAAAAGGCGCCCTATGGTCTAAAATCCACTCGCCAGACCGACTACTACCACATTACCATTAGCTTTGACGAAGATCGTAAAACCAGCCCCGGTGGCACGGATAGGAGAAGATAGCCTTTAATTGAAAGATTTAGGCTATCCAATCCCGAATGGATCGGTCAGTGATACAGGGCATTGATGACGCCATGACACTGACACGCCGTGCTGATCAAAAACCCACCAGAATTGACTTGGATACAGTGCCGGGCCTTTTGCAGGGCTTTGAACTGAAAACCGCCCAAGCCGGGTGCCAACTGATGACTCCGGATGCAGATGGATCTGTAGCCGGGTATGTTCAGACCGGTCAAGGTTTTCCAGAGTGTTTGCGGACGTGGTTTGCCGGTTACGGTGCATTTATTTTGGGGCTCCGGGCAGTTCGCCGGACACTTGAAAGTGGCAATACTGGTATAAATCTGGCCCTTGTTTCCCCGGATCGGGTTGGGAAGGTGCAATCGCACGGAATCCGGCACCACCAATTCCTTCAAGCGCGATTCAGACCCAATAACAGCGCGCAGCCAGGCATAGGCCACATGTACCGGGATGGCCGGTACGATCCAGTCGTTTGAAGAGATTTGGTCTGCCTCCGCTGTGAGGAAGTCGATGGCATCCATGGCTCGGCTTTGGCATGCGATGTCACTTATTGCATGTAACGATTCCGGGAGATGGTCCACGACCGTAAGCGTACGAGACTTGCAACGATTATGCAGCAATCTTGCGGCCCGTTGTCCAAAACGGCCGCTGCCGAGGATGTAAATGTGTGTTGCTTCAAGAGACATATGCGCATCCGTCCAGGTGGTTGGGCTAAGGACTGACATTCTGTTGGCTGATCACCACAAGCAGTTTAGCGCCTTGCCGCCTAAAAGGCCATCAAATTCGTACTTTTTACGCGCCTGTCAATTTTAACTTTCTATCAATTTCATTCCGGGCGACAAACAAGATCTCCTTTCCACACTAATAATGGCTGAGAGGGCATTGATCACCTCGGTAGATATTGACAAAATGATTTTGCAGGGGTAAGGTAATCCCAGCATTTGTCAGAAGACAGATCGGCATATAGATTGAAATCCAGTTAAGGCCATGCAGGCAATGGGTTCCCGGGAAGGGAACCAGTAGGAGCTTGTATGGCTTTCATTTTTTAGGAGGAAAGCATGAAAAGGAAATTAGCTAATTTGATGGTATGGGGAATGGTGTTGTTATGGAGTGTGCCGGCATCAGGGCATTTTGGCATGGTGATTCCATCGGATAACATGGTGGTCCAGGGGGACAAGCGGGAACTGAATATGCAGCTGTCCTTCAGCCATCCCATGGAAATGATGGGAATGGACATGCAACGGCCTGCGGTTTTTCAGGTTGTTTCTCCCTTGGGGAAATTGGATCTGGTGGCAAAGCTGGAAGCAGTCCAGGTAATGGGCCAGGCGGCCTGGTCTATGGATTATCGCATCAAACGTCCGGGGGTTTACGTCTTCCATATGCAACCGCAACCCTACTGGGAACCGGCTGAGGACTGTTTTATTATTCACTATACCAAAACCGTTGTGAGTGCTTTTGGGGACGACGAAGGCTGGGGCACTGCCTTGGGATTGAAAACTGAAATCGTACCCCTGAGCCGTCCCTTTGGGCTCTATGCTGGCAATCTTTTTCAGGGGATGGTCCATTTAAACGCTAAAGCTGTTCCGTATTCAACAGTCGAGGTTGAATACTACAACCAGCACAAAACCGCGCAGGCGCCCACCGACTACATGGTTACACAAACCATCAAGGCCGATCAGAATGGTGTTTTCAGTTATGCCGTACCCCGATCGGGGTGGTGGGGGTTTGCCGCTTTAAACCCGGCCGATTTTAGCTTGAAAACCGATGACGGCGCCGAAAAAGATGTGGAACTGGGTGCCGTGATTTGGGTACATTTCGAAGATTGGCAAGAGCACTGACCGACTGGTTTGATAACAGGTATGGTCCGACTTTGATGGATATGCTGCACTGAAAAAGCACTTCAAGCGCTTTTCACCCAAACCGGTACATTATTTTGACACGCGCGATATTTCAGAGTTGACCCGGTACGATTGTTATTTTAAGCTGCCTGCAGAAACGATTATGAAATAATTATCTGTTATTTTTTAAAGAGGTAAAATCGATGAGCTCAATGGAAAAGCGATTTGGCAGCGTGGCTGTCGGTTTGGGTTTGATTTCACGTCAGCAGCTAGAAGCGGGTTTGAAACTTCAAAGTGAGGATACAACCGCAGGCAAACCACATCGCCTGATTGGCAGCATATTCCAGGAACTCGGCTACCTCGATGCAGATCATGTGGCTGAAATATTGCTTAAAATGGTGGCAGAGTGAACGATCCTGAATTTTGACATTCAGGATCGTTATTTTATTCGCGTACCAGGCAGGGTCTGGGTAGAAAAACACTCCGACGCCAGCGTTATTTAAGTTTCATATTGATCTCCTGCATCCGGTCAACCCATACCCGTCTGTCTCTACCCGATCTTTTTTCAGGGCCGTTGTACAGTATTTTTTCCCCGTTCGAGTTTTTAATTGATCTGCGTTCAATGCCAGAACGACGATTATTTTCGCCTGTCATAGCGACCTCCTTTCATCCAACGGCGTGTTGGGGATTAATCTTCCATGGTGCAATACCATCTCGATCCCGAGTGCGATCCCGAATTTGACAAGGCTTTCACCAGCAACATAATAATTACCAAGCTATCTCAACTGTTCATCCATTGTATGGACGGCTGAGCGAGTGTGTCTGCCCACACCCATCTAAATGCCGATGGGTTTCCATGTATTTCCATCCCGCCATATTCTTGAAAACCATGTGCCCGGTTCCAATACTTTTTTTGATGAATCTTGTATGTGGATTTCATCCACAGTATCATAGAAAGGGTCCCAGGGTTCTAGAATGACCGGACCGTCCGGTGTCCTGGTTACCCGTGGTGTTATGGGGTCGCCCCAATTGCGATCTGGAAGGGCCTGCAGGAGTGCCGCCCCGGTTTCAAACGCCATCAATTGGGCCAGGGTGGCCAGGGTGGGTGGGCTTAAGGCAATGGCTTCAGCCAAATTCTGTTCCAGGGCCGCCCTGGGTGTCAACCAAAGTCCCTGGTGGGTCTCATGATCATCAGGCAAGCACGATTGATTGTCGGGCATTTGGGCAACAAAAAAACGGGTATCGTATCTGTTCTGCATCTGCTCCGGCGTTATCCAATGGGACCATCTGTACAGACGAGAGAAAGACAATGTCCAATTCTCCTGGATGATCCTGTCCTGAAACCAGGTTTTGGGGAGCTCCTTTTCGAGCCGTTTCAAGGCCATACGCGTATAATCCCGGGCAGACTTGCTTTTACCTATTGCCAGCAGGACACCACATTCTTCCAGGGTTTCGCGGATGGCGGCAATCCCGAAACCGATAAGATCCGTATGGGAAAGCCTGCCATTTCCAAGATGGCGTTCGATCTGTTCAAGATTGATGTCGATATGAGGTGTCCATGTATCTATTGCAGTGTCTTCAGAATCTATGGTCCCTCCCGGGAAAACATGGTATCCGGCCATGAATCCGGATTTCACATTTCGCTTTAATAGATAGACTTCAAAAGACGGTTGCCCGTTTCTGATCAGGATGACCGTTGAAGCCTTTCGGAGGGGTGGTGTTGATTTGTTCTCAGGCATTTTAATTCACCACGATGGCATACAATACACGACGGAGACTTGCTTGCCGGGCCATAAGCACGCAGCTAGAGGCAGCTTACACCTATTTGCTGAGCTTGTCCATAGCCTAACAGCTCAGAGCCTGATCTATCTTAATTCTTCAATCTGCATCATGCGGTTTTCCACCAGGCGTTCATTCATATAGGCAGCGTCGCAGCCGATTTCACGGGCCAGGTATTTCATCTGATCGGCGCTGATAATATTTTCTTCCGAAAAAAGATAAATAAGGGCTTTTTCAGCAATACAGCTCACCTTGAGGGCATTCATCATGGGTTCCGGATTGGTGGTGTGCGCATATTTTTCCTCAAAATGATGGAAAAGTGCTGAGTGCTGAATATTGTTTTTGAGGTATTCGAGTTCGTTTTGCAATGGCTCCAGATTGCCGGCGTAGGCTTGTTCTCCCAGGGGTTTTAGAATCATGAATGCGTATTCTTTACCGGGAAGATAATGATGCTGATCGCAGCGGGTGGCATAGTTGGGGATTTTGGGATCATCGCTGCGTTTATCCCCCCCCACGATGATGAGGGGATCAAAATAGAGTGCCGGGCACTCCTTTCCGTCCACCACGTAATAGCGGTAGGTGTAATAGGAATCGGTAATGCAATCGGGGTGCTCGCAATAAGCCGTTAACGGAAATACATCCGTGGATTCTTCCATAACCAGCCGGGCTGTGCGGTTAAAGATGTCCTTACGAAAATTGAGAATCAGCATGGGAAAGATAAAGTTGAGCCGGTCCTGCTGGGCCCGCCGCGCAATTACATAGGCAATGCGCTCATCAAAAAATTCCACCTCATCAACGATCCAAGTCCCTACGGTAGGGTTCTTTTGAAAGACCTTTTCAAGTTCAAAAGAATCTGAAATGCTGGTGGTCTGTTTGCCCAGTTCCACATACCCGCCCCGGTAGGCTAGGGACTGGGCCGGGGTGTCTGCAAAACGCTTGTCATCGATTTTCGAGCGAACATAAAAAACATGGCGCATATCCACCCGGCCATTGGTGGTGAGTTGGCCAACTGCATCTGTTTTTTGCATGGCCACCTGAGAATCCCGGTAAATCCGGGCGGAATACTCGGTCTTGCCGGAGCCCATGGGACCGATAATGAGCATGCGCCGGTCGGTTTTGGTAAAATCGAAATGATTGATGGCGTGATGAATTCTCAGATCAGGAAAGCCCAGGCTTTTCAAAAAGCTTTTGGTCTGGTCGGAATTTTTAATCGGTACCAATGACAGCCCTCCTCAAAAGTTGAATTCTGTACCGTGCGTCGACTGAGTAGATCGTGAGCGTCTCGTTGGAACGACTGGTCAACGATTTGCAGCGGAAGATGACGTCATGTTATCGTAGTCGAATTTTAACATTTTGTCCAGATTGGGAAAGAAAGCGGGCCTGACCCGCAACTCTTCTGATTCGAGCGATTTCTGCCGAAGCCGGTCAGCAGTGCCAAATTTAGCCCAAGCCCGGATCCCAGGATGCGAGCTTATCATTTAAAGCTTCATAAAAACGACCGACATGCACGCCATCCACCAGGGCATGATGGACCTGGATCCCCACCGGTATACTTGCCTGTTTATGGCGGGTTTCAGATTTGCCCCAGGTAATTCGGGGGATGCAATCATCGGGTCCGCCATTGGGATTGGTCAGGGCGGTAAAGTTTACCCAAGGCAAGCAGCTCAAAAATATCCATTCATCTGACTCGATATGTTCGGATAATTCATCCTGGGTTTTGGCTCTTTCAATTGCCGCCTGACAGGCTGAGTTGAATGCCTCCCATGATTGTACGTATTCAACCGGACAAAAGGCAAATCGATCACCTTCGATGGGAACCGTGGCAGAGGCGTGCACCACTTCATGCTGCACAACCCGGTCTTTTCTAAACCGCATACGCAATTCGGGAATCGCATTGGCTGCAGCCATGATGGCAAAGAGCACTGCGTTAAACAATGAAAAACCTGCTTCCCGCCGGCATTTTTCCAGGTGGGTGACATCCACGGGGGCGGTGAGGCTGAAGTGGGGTGCGGCGGTCTGCCTGAAAAAGTCAAACAGGCTTTTTCTGGGCCAGGTGGCCATGTCGATGGTATCCATATGACTCCAACAAAACTTGACAGTTTACGATGACGGTGTTTTATCTGAATTAAAATCGTACCGATAAATAGATTTCAAATCAATATACCAATTGCAAATAATTTGATCTATAAAATCTCGGAATCGGTATCGCAATCGCTATCACAATCGAAAGATCTCCGGTTTTTCCTGGTTAGAAAAATTTTCGATAGCGATACCGACACCGATTTCGATTCCGACAGCAAATGGTTATCCAATTGAAATAATACAATATAATTTGCTGTAAATCATAAATTTGTGGCCGTGAATATTTAAAGGAGAAAAATGAAAAAAGATATCCACATCGGCATTATCGGTGGAAGCGGTCTGTATGAAATGGCGGATTTAAGCGATGTGACCCCTGTGACGATGGAAACACCGTTCGGTCAGCCATCTGGCGACTACATTGTCGGCAATTTGACTGGTGTCCATGTGGCCTTTTTACCCAGACATGGAAGCGGGCATTGCTTAAGCCCGTCCGAGATAAATTATCGCGCCAATATCTATGGCTTTAAAAAATTGGGGGTCACCCAAATCATTTCGGTTACGGCCGTGGGCAGCCTTAAAGCGCACATTCAACCCCTGGATGTGGTGATTCCCGATCAATTCTATGACTGCACCAAAAATCGCCCCAGCACCTTTTTCGGTGATGGCTTGGTGGCCCATGTGGCCTTTGGGCAGCCTGTCTGTCCGCATCTCAGTGCCTTGTTACATGCAACCGTCGACCAGACCGGTCTCCGCGTTCATCAAGGCGGAACCCTGGTGTCCATCGAGGGGCCGGCTTTTTCCACCAAAGCGGAATCAAACCTATACCGCAGTTGGGGCCTGGACATCGTGGGCATGACCAGCCTTACCGAAGCCAAACTGGCCCGGGAGGCGGAGATTTGCTATGCGGCCATGGCCCTGGTCACCGATTATGATTGCTGGCATGAAGATCACGCCGAAGTAACTGTGGAGGAGGTCGTCCAAAATCTGAATAAAAACATCACCCATGCCAAACAGGTGATTCAGGCGGTGGTACCCCAGACACAAGGCGTGCGATCCTGCAGTTGTACCCATGCCCTGGACGGTGCCATCATGACGGATCCAAAGGTAATTCCGGAAGAAACATTGAAGCGTTTCGATCTATTGATAAAAAAATATCTCCCACGGTAGACGCCATGGGAGATATTTGTAATCGTAATTTTCAAGAAATTGCGACAAGGCCGCATTAAAAATTCATTTCATATGTCTTTATGGTTGATAGTCCCATCTCTCCAGATTTTCTTTACGCATCATATCTTTTTCAGCCGCACTGGCGCCCCAGTTGCCATTGTATATAGCCCCTTCCCAATCACCATACATGGGATTCGGAAAGACGATAAACCGTTTGCCCCATTCATCTCTGATTTTGTCGACCTCGGCAGCACGCACATCAACGGGTTTTTTGCGGAAAACACTTAGGAAATCGTTCAGGTTATCGCCTAGAAATACAGCGATCACGTAATCCTTTTCTACCAAATCCCTGCGTGGCTTTTTGTCGCTGGTGTCGGTTCTAAACAGCAGATGCTTGTCATCGACAAAAGGGAATCCGAGTTTTTTCAATTTTTTTCTGGCATGGTCGATGTATTCCATCTTAATGTTGGTGATATAGAAAACCTCTACTCCCCGTAGCTTACAATAGTTTAAAAATTCAACGGCTCCGGGGTAGGCGTTTCCCTCGAGTGAAGCCTGCCAGGGACCCCAAGTTTTGGATGAATAGCCGAAATCGTTGCCTATCAGAAAGGCCTCATAAGCCGAGTTGTCAATCAGCGTTTCATCTACGTCGACGCTGATGGCAACCTTTTTGGTGCCGTCATAGGTGCTCAGAAAGGCCTCCAGGTTCATTTTGGCCAGGTTATAGGCTTGATAGCACATGGCCCGAAATTCAGCTGAGGCTTGGACCCAAAGGGTGGCCATTACGAGTTGTTCATTGAGATCCTTGGTGGTGTAATGACTGTCTGCGTTACAGGTCGCCGTCAAGGGGCCGCCCATGTTCAGTGCGGTCAGCACAATGAGAACCGTGAAGAGTACACATACATTTTTCACCAATTTTTTCATCAGGTTACCTCCTTTTATCTCTTGAATTGTGGCAGGGATTTGGATCAAACTGCGGGTACCTTGTGTACCCGAAAAAAAGCGAACATACGCGTGGGAACTATAGATCGGACTTTGCCAAGATATCAAGTAAATTTATTAGGATAATCTTGACCAGACGACTTGCTTTTAGTAAAACGTTGAAATGATTGATAGAGTCGTACTCATCGTTTTGGACAGTTTGGGGGTGGGCGCACTGCCGGATGCGGCCGATTTTCAGGACGCCGGCGCCGCAACCCTGCAGCATATATTCGCGCAGCATGGTGGCTTACAGATACCGAACCTGTGTCGCCTTGGTTTGGGTGAAATCGCCGGACGCGACTGTGCCAAAACCGACATCGCAGCCAGCTTTGCAAAAATGGCCGCCCAGTCATCCAACAAGGATACGACCTCCGGCCATTGGGAGCTATGCGGTCTGATTTTGAAAGAAGCCTTTCCGACCTATCCGCAGGGGTTTCCATCCGAAATCGTCCGGGCCTTTGAGAATGCCATCGATAAAAAGATTCTGGGCAATTATGCCCGCTCCGGAACCAAGATTTTGGACGAATTGGGACAACAGCATCTCGCCACCGGCCGCCCAATTGTCTATACCTCGGCCGATTCCGTATTTCAAATTGCAGTTCATGAAAGCGTAACACCCGTTGAAACCCTGTATCAGTATTGCCGTACGGCCAGAGAAATTTTAACAGAACCCCATGCGGTGGCGCGGGTAATTGCCAGGCCTTTTCGGGGCCGAGTTGGCGCGTTTGAACGGATCAACGATCAGCGCAAGGATTTTTCCATCTCGCCACCGGCGGCAACGCTGCTGGATAGAATCAAAGCGAAAGGGTATTTCACCATCGGCATTGGGAAAATCGGTGACATTTTCGGGCACCGCGGGTTGACCGAGGAGATTCATACCCGGGATAATATGGATGGCGTCGAACAGATGCTCACGGCCATGCAGCGTACCCAAAATCAAAAAGGATTGATATTTGCCAACCTGGTGGATTTTGATATGGTCTACGGGCATCGGCGAAATGTGGCTGGCTATGCAGGGGCCATCGAGCAATTCGACGCCCGTCTTCCGGAACTGATGGCAAGCCTATCTTCCAGGGATATGCTGGTAATCACCGCCGATCATGGTTGCGATCCGACTTTTAGGGCCCACACAGACCATACCCGCGAGTACGTACCGATGCTGGCCTACGGTCAAGGGATTCGCAGCGGTCTCAACCTGGGTATCCGTGATACCTTTGCCGATTGTGGCCAAACCATTGCAGATATTTTCAATGCCCAGGCCCTTGCCCATGGAAAGAGTTTCAAAAATGACATCTTATCCCGGTAAAAAAGCTGTCGCCGCCGCAGCATACATTACCGGCCTTTTAGCCAAGGTACCACCGGTGGCCCTGGTGACCGGAAGTGGTTTGGGAGGCATCGGGGCTGATATGACGGACACCCGGCATATCAGCTACGCCGACATACCCCACTTTCCGGTATCGGCCATAAAAGGACATGCCGGGGAGATTGTTGCCGGGCGCATGGGGACCAAGGATTTGATGGTGTTTTCCGGACGGGTGCATTATTACGAAGGATATGCCATCCAAACGGTCGTATTTCCCATGCAGGTTTTGGCCGCTCTGGGCACCAAAGCCGTCGTATTGACCAATGCCTGCGGCAGTGTCAATCCCGATTTTTCCCCGGGTGATGCTGTTTTGATTCAGGGTCATTTGGACCTGATGCGGGAAATATCCCTCAGTATGCGGGAGCCGCAGCGCATCTATGATCCCGGGCTCAATCGTCAGGCCAAAAAAGCCGCGGGTACGGTAGGGGTGCGCCTCAAGGAGGGCATTTACGCGGCCTTTAGCGGACCATCCTACGAAACACCGGCGGAGATTCGGGCGGCTGCGGTCATGGGCGCCGATATGGTCGGTATGTCCACGGCACCAGAAGCCACCGAGGCGCATGAATTGGGTTTGCGGGTTATGGGAATTTCTTTTATCACCAATCTGGCTGCCGGTTTGAGCCAAAATCCGCTTTCCCATAAAGAAGTGATTGAAATTGCAGATAAAAACCTGCCGATGTTTACAAAGCTTCTTAAGCAGATCGTGCAGACTCAGGATCTGACGGAATCATAAAACAGGTAAACCTGAATATCGAAATCCGAAATGCTTATATCCGAGGTGGGAGATTGGAAGTCGTGTGAGCGTTCAGCGGCTTATGGCCCTTTCTGGATGCCGGATCAAGTCCGGCATGACCGGAACATATCTATCGGATGACTGCAAAAAAGGAAAAGGCTCAGAGTAGCACGATATAAATAGATTGGGTGCTGAAAGGACCGGCCATGAATACCTATGAAATCATCAAAAAGAAACGCGATGGTCATATCCTCTCCAAGGAAGAAATCGATTATTTAATCAACGGATTTACGGCCGGCGATATTCCCGACTATCAAATGGCGGCCTTTTTAATGGCCGTATATTTCCGGGGAATGCAAGCATCTGAATGCGTCGATCTGACCATGAGCATGGTGGGTTCCGGCAGTACGATCGATTTGTCATCTATCAAGGGTTTCACGGTGGACAAGCATTCAACCGGCGGGGTGGGCGATAAGACCACCTTGGTTCTGGCCCCATTGGTGGCATCCTGTGGGGCCGTCGTGGCCAAGATGACCGGTAGAGAGCTGGGGCATACAGGCGGTACCGCCGACAAATTCGAGTCTATTCCCGGTATGGGGATGTCCTTTTCCAAAGAACAGTTTGTGGAAATTGCCAACCGCATCAAGGTGAGTATCATTTCCCAAACCGAAGCGCTCACACCGGCAGATAAGCGCATGTATGCCCTGCGGAATGTGACCGCAACGGTGGATGCCATCCCGCTTATTGCCAGTTCCATCATGAGCAAGAAACTGGCTGCAGGGGCCAAGGGAATTGTTCTGGATGTTAAAACCGGCACCGGGTCGTTTATGCCCGCATATACGGATGCGATGAAATTGGCCAAAACCATGGTGGGTATTGGCGAAGGCGCCGGCCGAAAATGCACGGCGTACCTGACCGCTATGGCCCAACCATTGGGATTTGCCATTGGAAATGCGGTGGAGGTGCGCGAGGCCATCGATACCCTCAACGGATCGGGGCCATCCGATTTGACTGAGCTGGTTTTAGTGTTGGGGGCCGAAATGCTTACGCTGGCAGGGATTGCCGATTCTCCCACGGACGCAACCCAACTGCTTCAAACGAGTCTGACCAGCGGCAAAGCTGCCCGCAAATTCCAGGACCTTATTGAAGCACAAGGCGGTGATCCGGATGTGGTTACAAACCCGGATCTGTTGCCCCGGGCGAAACAAGCGGTGGCGCTCAAATCGGACCAGGCAGGATTTGTACAAAAAATCAATGCCTTGGAGGCCGGGATGGCTGCCAAAATATTGGGGGCCGGCCGCCAGACCAAAGAAGAGGATATCGATCTGTCCATTGGCATCGTCCTGAAAAAGAAAGTGGGTGACTCCGTGGATCCCGGTGAGACCTTGGCCATTTTGTACAGCAATGGTGATCAGGCTAAAATCGAACCCGCCGGCAGGCGACTGACAGATGCTTACACAATCGGTTCAAAAAAATTCGACTCCGGACGCTTGATTCAGGCCAGAGTTGCCGTGGATTCTGTTGAGGAGTATGGGGTATGATCTTGAATCGATTGGTGCGGTTCAAACAGATTCTGAGTACCTTTCCGCAATCGGTACAGCCCTTACTCAAAAGGATTCCGCAGCAGGGTGGCAAATTGCCGCATGATGCCTGCCAAAGGTTTTTGGAAAGTCTGAATATTTCGCTGGAGCAGCTGATGGTAAGATTATTACCCTTGGCTGGTGTTTTTGCGACGGTTCCTGTTTCGGAATTTTGTGTGGGTGCTGTGGTCCAAACCGCAAGCCGTATAAGACCATCACAAAAAGAGCTCTATCTCGGGGCGAATCTCGAATTTGAAAACCTGGCTCTGAATGCGACCATCCACGCTGAACAGAGCGCCGCAATGAACGCCTGGCATCAGGATGGTGGTCGCTTATTGGCGGTGGCCACATCAGAAACACCCTGCGGACACTGCCGACAATTTTTACATGAATTCTGTGGCGGCAAAGACATGCTGATCGTTCAACCCGGTAACCGGACGGCTGCTTGCCGGATTGAACCCATCGGCAAACTTCTGCCACAGCCTTTCACACCCGACGATCTGGATAAACCCATCACGCTCCTGGCACCAAAGCAATCGGTCCAGCCATTAAATTTAAAAGACGGCTCTGACGATCCCCTGGTCATGGCGGCCTTGGAAGCTGCAAGGTCAGCCTATGCGCCTTACACCGGGAATTTGGCTGGCTGTGCACTGCAAATCCGTGATAAGCAAATTGTCTGCGGCCGCAGTATGGAATCGGTGGCCTTTAACCCCAGCGTCTCAGCCTGGCATGCTGCGGTGATACGGCTGAATTTGATGACATTGAATGAATTGCCGGCGGTCGGACGCGTTGCCCTGGTAGAACGACCGGGAAAGACCCGGCAGAAAGAAACTGTACAGGTGCTTATGAAGGCTGTCATGCCGGGCATCAGGCTCGAATATCATTTGGCCCAGGAGGAAATAGAATGACCGAAACCAATACATTAAAAACCATCGCGGTGGATGATATGGCCAAGTCCATTGATCACACCCTACTCAAACCGGATGCCGTACAGGCGGACATCGAAAAACTCAGCGCGGAGGCCAAGCAACATGCTTTCGGGGCCGTGTGTGTCAATTCATGTCATGTTCCCCTGGCGGCAAAACTGCTTTCAGGCAGCCAGGTGCATGTCTGCTCGGTAGTGGGTTTTCCCTTGGGCGCCATGGACACATCATCTAAGGCATTTGAAGCCAAAACAGCCGTTGAAGCCGGTGCTACCGAATTGGATATGGTCATCAATTTGGGGGCTTTGAAGGCCGGTGAACTGAAAACCGTGGAAGCCGACATTCGCGTGGTAAAAAACGCTGTCGGTCATGATAAGGTGGTGAAAGTTATCATCGAAACTTGTTTGCTTACCCGGGAAGAGAAAGTTCAAGCCTGCCAACTGGCCAAATCAGCGGGTGCTGACTTTGTTAAAACCAGTACTGGATTTTCCACGGGTGGGGCGACCATTGAAGATGTACAGCTGATGAAAAAGACGGTTGGTGAGTCCATGCAGGTTAAGGCCAGTGGCGGTATCAAGGATTGGGCCACCGCTGAAGCCATGCTCAGGGCTGGCGCCACTCGAATCGGTACCAGTTCGGGTGTGGGTATTTTGCAGGGTGTGCCAACCTATTCAAAAGAAATCGATTGACCAAGGGAGATTAACTTCTAGATGGCCGAACCCTTTATTGACGCCAAACACCGCGTCTTGCGCCGCAGCGTACGTTCATTTTGCGAGCAGGAGCTGGGCCCCATTGCTGCCCAAATCGATCAGGAGGCCCGTTTCCCCTGGGAGGTTATGGAAAAAATGGGGCCCTTGGGCTATTTCGGGATACAGGTGGCCCGAGAATTCGGTGGTGCCGGATTGGATAGCCTCAGCTACGCCATCATCATCGAGGAGGTGAGCCGGGTGAGTGCCGGTATTGGTCTCTGTCTGAGCGTCCATAACAGTGTGGCGGTCTATCCGATCGTGCTTTTCGGAAATGAGATGCAGCATCAC
>Ga0180435_10000560_pt1 | contig 39224 bp, 39 predicted proteins | sample SS_ome_3_FD_132467 | JGI IMG/M metagenome (GOLD analysis project Ga0180435, IMG submission 132467) | Hypersaline lake sediment archaeal communities from the Salton Sea, California, USA - SS_3_S_1 metaG | ecosystem: Environmental > Aquatic > Non-marine Saline and Alkaline > Hypersaline >... | reverse complement strand
TGAGCCCGAACTTCTGACCTGGAGATTGATTGCTGTTAGTAACTAGGGAAAGATATGCTTGAAATTTTCGTACCTTGCATTGAAAATTCAGAACAGCTATGAAAAAGCGGGTTGTTTTCCTGGTCTTCCTGGTGGCCTTTCTGCCATTGTCCGGTCAACCGGGTGGGGTGAGTTTTGTTCTCGAAGTACCTGAAGAAGTAACAGCAGGAGAAGACTTTGAAGTGGAGTTGTTTTTCCGGAAAGGAGATCTTGAGGATTATTCGAGGTTTTCACAGGTACTGCCACAGGGATTTACTGCGTCCAATATTTCCTCTCCCAATGCGGATTTCACCTTCTCAGATCAGCGGGTCAGGATTATCTGGCTGAAACTTCCCGAGGAGGAGGAAGTCCAGGTGAAGTATGTCATCAGCGTGGACGAAAGACTCAGTGGAAAGCTGGAATTGTCGGGAACCTTTGCATACGTCATAAACGGTGAGCGGGCATATATGAGTCTTCCCCGGCCCGAAGTTGTCAGTATCCGGCCCAGCCCGGACATTGATCCTGCCCTTGTGGTGGATGTCAGGGAGTTCCCGGGTATGATCAGGCAGACAGCGGTCAGCCCTGCCAGTCGTGAGGCTTTTGCAACTGTGATCCGGCAGCAGCCTGTGACCGAGCCGAACGGGCTGGTATATGTCACACTACTGATCAACGCGCCGGAAGGAACCAGTTTCCTGAAGCTGGAGGAATCCATTCCGGGAGGGTATTCTTTTGAAGCGCTGGATGCCAACGACGCGATAGTTTCACAGGCTTCTTCGCTGGCAAGGTTTGTATGGATGCGACCCCCGGGTGAATCACTTTTTACCATCCGATACCGACTGGTACCGATCCTTGAAACGAAACAGCAACCTTTGGTGATCCGGGGAAGCCTGTCCTATACAGAAGATGGTGCTACGAAAGAGGTGCGTCCCAGGCAGGTGGATGTCAATCTTGGCTCCCTCGATAAGACGGAGCAGCTGGCATTGCTGGCAACAGGGGAAGTCGGTACGGGTGAGGGAATTTCATCAACGGCAGGAACCCTGCCGGGGACTGGTCAGCAGACTGATGGAGCCACCAATGTCAGTGAGGAGACAACGCCGGATGAATCAACCGCTCCTGCTTCAGGACCGGCCGGAGCACCTGCCGTGAATGGAATCCAGGTACTTCAGCCAGCGGCGGGCGTGGTATTCAGGATACAATTGGCTGCGGTAAAACACCCGGTTTATGCCGGTACATTTTTCCAGGAAAGTTCGTTGTTCAGGAATGTGAAAGTGGAGAAGATCGAAGGATTACACAAGTATACTGTGGGTCCTGCATCCAATTATGCTGAGGCGGTTCAAATGAAGGACAGGATCAATTCGCAATCACCGGTAACTGATGCATTTATCGTTGCCTACAGGAATGGGAAAAGGGTGCCTGTTGAAGATGTGTTGTAGTTATAAATGTATGATAAAATGAGTGTTGGCCCAAAGCTGCATTACAAGGTTGTCCTGATGATCCTGCTCTCAGGGTTTGTTGCCCGGGCATTCGCCCAGGAAGAAATCGACTTTGACGACCTTCTTCAGCGTGTTGACACGATCGAGAATCCCGTATACAAACCCGTGCTTTCGGTCAGTTACGGGGCGCTTAATTTTATGGGTGATGTGCGCAACAGCTCACGTCTGCCGGTTGTGGGGAACCCTGCCTTTCGTGTAAATGTCTCCACATTTATCGATAACCAGCACCACATTACTGCAAATTTCTATTTCATGGCAGGCATGCTTACCGGGAACCAGCGTTCGGTTACTGACTTGTCGCAGAACCTGAATTTTTCTTCAGAAATATACAGTATCGGAGCTACAGCAAGGTATGATTTCGGACACCTGATCAGCAAGGAAATGAAGATCAGGCCATATATGGCGCTGGGGATTGAGCAGTTGAGCTTCAATTCAAAGGGAGACCTGTTTGATGCACAAAACAGGTTTTATCATTACTGGCCTGATGGCACCACCAGGAGCCTGCCTGCAGGTGAGACCGGGTCAGCCCTGCCGTTGGTGCGTGATTATGTTTATGAAACGGACCTGAGGTCCTTCGAAAGTGAAAGTTACGGGCTCGGAGCATATAGCCAGCGCTCCTTCGGTATTCCGCTTGCACTTGGCTTTTCGATGGAACTCTCGGAAAGGATCGCAGTGAGCATGGGAACCGAATACCATTATACATTTACTGATTTTATTGATAATGTAGCGGCCGAAGGTACCCGAATTGTGGGAAAAAGCGGAAATGATGGATTCCTCTTTACCCAGTTCACGCTGCACTTCGACATGTTTTCCGATCCTACAACCCGGACAGTGGATCTGTTGTTCGCTGACCTGGAAATGGATCCGGTCTTTTTTGATGACGAGGATGGGGATTTCGTACTGGATGTTGCTGACCATTGTCCGGGAACTCCTTACGGTGTGCTGGTGGATACCCTGGGATGTCCGCTTGACAGGGATGGTGACGGGGTGCCGGATTATCTCGATAAGGAGCCGGATACTGAGATTGGCGTTTGGGTGGATGCCGATGGCGTAGCCCTTGGCGAAGAGGAATTTTTGGAACAGTTGCAACGCGAGAGGGCGCTGAAGAGGGAGGACCTTGAGGCTTATATGGAGCTGATCAGGGACAGGTTTGTGGACCGGCGTGTTGTTGATGTTCCTGAAAAGTTTGAAGAACTGGATACCGATGAGGATGGTTATATTTCATTTGACGAGCTGCTGAAAGCCATCGATGAATACTTTGATTTCGAGGTGGACCTGTCGATTGAAGAACTCAGACAGGTCAATGAATTCTTTTTCTCCCAGTAGAAGCAGGACCATCCGGTAAAACTGAAGTTTGCCGGACATATGTGAAGCAGCATATTATTGTGGGGTACCGTGCAGCCAGTTATTTGATCTTTTGCAGCCGTTCCATCTGTCGCTGCGTATCTTTTCGCTTGATGGTCTCACGCTTGTCGTATTGCTTTTTTCCTCTTGCAAGGGCGATCTCGATCTTCGCCAGGCCTTTCTCATTGACAAATACCCTGAGCGCCATGATGGTCAGCCCGGATTCCTTTACCTTGCGCAGCAGTTTGTTCAGTTCTTTCCTGTTCAGTAGAAGTTTGCGCTCTCTTCCAGGCTCATGGTTATTGTAACTGGCCCAGGCATATTCAGCAATTTGCAATCCCCTGATGTACAATTCGTTTTTGTGAAAAACGCAATAGGAATCAGAAAGGCTGACTTTGCCCATCCTGATGGACTTGATCTCGGTACCATGGAGCTGGATACCGGCCACGTACTTTTCGATCAGTTCATAGTCGTGATACGCCTTCTTGTTCTTTATGTTGATCCTGTTTGCCATAATATCTGTATCGTACCTGTCATTGACGCGTGACCGTTACCGGGCAGCAGCAAATGTACTAAACTCCCTTATAATTTCACTATAAAGCAGGGTATACAATTCAGAGCAGACGATGAAGCTGGTGATCATGATTAATATGGAAAGGGCGGTGAACTGGATCCTCTTTCCCGATGGAATGCGTGTCATGATGGAGGTCCCGGTATGGAAAAGCAATACCGAATAGAACCCGATGAAGATAAGAAAGATCAGGCTGGGAAAGAGTTTGATCAGACCCAGGGCCAGGAAAAACGGAAGTTGCGCATAGGCCGACAATGCATAGAAACCGGAATTCCTGTCGTTCGCCGCAATGTTTCTTCCCAGGAGCGTGATGGTCCGGCCGGACAGGAAGATATGCGTGATCATAAGCAGGAAGACAATCACTGCATTGATCAGCACAAAGAGGAATGAATTGAAGGGGGCCGATATGTGTGTAAGGACCGATCCGACCAGTGCCAGCAATGCGACGAACAATGACACGATGGTCACATAGCCTTTGTTGATTGATGCAACCTGCCTGTCTTCATTGGAAATACGCTTGAATTCCGCCGTGGGACTGAGCAGCAGGTTTTTGCTGCGTATGAAAAATCCTTTTACATCCATGTATATAATTCAGACCTATTAAATATACGAATCTTTCTTCTTTTCATTGCATCAACCCTGTTCAAATATCTTTATTGGCACAACTTGTTCCTGTTTCAATCGTTGATATCTACACGGGCACGGCACGGCAAAATTATTTATTTTTGAAACATGGCATCAGCGTTTGATCTCATCACCATTCTTGGGCATACCGCGGGAGGAAAAACCGCTATCGCGGCACAGGTAGCCCATGCCCTTGGCGGGGAGGTGATCAGTGCCGATTCCAGGCAGGTATACCGTGGCATGACCATCGGTACGGGGAAGGACCACGACGATTACCTGGTGAATGGAGCACAGGTCCCGGTGCACCTGTTAGACATCCGTACTGCCGGTGAGGAATACAACGTGTTTGAATTCCAGAAGGATTTTTTTGATGTGTATTCGAGACTGAAGGAAGCGGGAACGGTACCCGTGATGTGTGGCGGTACCGGCATGTATATTGAATCGGTCCTCAGGCAGTACGAAATGCTGCATGCACCAGTTAACCAGGCATTAAGAGAAGAGCTGGAGGGGAAGGGGCTGGAAGAGCTGAACGAGATCCTGGGCAGATACAGGGCATTGCATAACCAGACAGACACCACCACCAGGAAGCGGGCTGTTCGTGCCATTGAGATTGCCGTACATATGGAGGCATCGGGTGAGGTGCCTGCTGAGCTGCCGCGGTTGAGGTCCCTGACCATCGGGATCAGTCATGAACGTGACAGGCGAAGACAACGAATCACGTCGAGGCTCAGGTCCAGGCTGGAGCAGGGCATGATCGAAGAGGCCAGGGAATTGCTCAGGAATGGCGTTAGTCATGCTAAACTTGAATACTATGGCCTGGAGTACAAGTTCCTTTCCCGTTACCTGTCAGGTACACTTACCTACGACGAGATGTTCACCCGGCTGAACACTGCCATTCATCGTTTTGCCAAGCGCCAGATGACGTATTTCAGGGGGATGGAGCGCAGGGGTATTCCCATTACCTGGCTGCCGGGAGAAGCTTCACCGGAAGAGAATGTCGGGCGGATTGTTGATTTGTTTTCAGGGGGTGATTGATATTCTGTCCGGCATCATTTAAACTGCCAGGAAATGTCTGCAATATAATAGACCAATCCTGTGGCAATCAGCAGGTTGATGACTGCGAACAGGTAGTTGTATGCAACCCGCCAGGAGGTAACGCTGCGTCTGATCATGATCCCGACATTGGGAATAAAGAAAGCCAGTATTGCAAAAACAGTAAACACATTCAGTATTTTTTCTTCTGTCGCTTCTTCAGTGGGTTCGGATGTTATTGAAAAGAACAGTACCAGGTATGCCAGCAGCATAAAGGCAGCCAGGTAAAGCAGGTAGCTGGCCTTTAAAGTGATGGTGGAAACGGGTCGTTTGCGATGCATTCTGAAAGGTTTCAGGACGATAATCGCGATCACGTACACCAGCAGAAATGCGGTAATGAATATGAAATGCAGCAGAAAATTCATAACAGGCTGATCGTAAGGTTCCGCCAAGTTATAAAATAGATCGCACTCTTCCTATTCCTCGGCCTTTTGCATGGCCTCCTTGATCTTTCCTTCCAGTTCTTCCGAAAGTTCGGGATTGTCTTTCAGCAGCAGCTTCACTGCGTCGCGTCCCTGTCCGAGCCGGGTTTCGCCATAGCTGAACCAGGAGCCGCTTTTTTTCAGGATATTAAGATCAACGCCCAGGTCGATCAGTTCCCCGACCTTTGAGATCCCCAATCCATACATGATGTCAAATTCCGCTTTCCTGAAGGGAGGGGCCAGTTTGTTTTTGACAACCTTCACACGGGCACGGTTGCCCTGGATATCTTCGCCATCCTTGAGTTGTCCGATCCGCCTGATGTCCAGTCTGACAGAAGCGTAAAACTTAAGAGCATTGCCACCCGTGGTCGTCTCCGGGTTTCCAAACATCACGCCAATTTTTTCACGAAGCTGGTTGATGAAGATGCAGGTGGTATTGGTCTTGTTGATATTTGCAGCCAGTTTACGCAGTGCCTGCGACATCAGTCTTGCCTGGAGTCCCATTTTGGATTCGCCCATTTCTCCCTCGATTTCTGCTTTGGGGGTCAGGGCTGCCACAGAGTCGATCACAATAATATCGATGGCACCCGAACGGATCAGGTGGTCGGCTATTTCCAGCGCCTGCTCCCCGTTGTCGGGTTGTGAAATGTACAGGTTTTCGATGTCCACGCCAAGTTTCTGTGCATAGAACCTGTCGAAGGCGTGTTCTGCATCAATAAAAGCTGCGATACCACCGTTCTTCTGGGCTTCAGCGATGGCATGGATCGCCAGTGTCGTTTTCCCGGAGGATTCGGGTCCGTAAATCTCGATCACACGTCCACGCGGGTATCCGCCCACGCCAAGGGCAACATCCAGTCCTATGGAACCGCTGCCGATTACAGGTACATCCACTATGGCTGAATCTCCCATTTTCATGATTGCTCCTTTACCATAGCCTTTTTCGATCTTGTCCAGTGTCAGCTGCAAGGCTTTCAGTTTCTCCTGGTTATCATTCTTCTCGTTGCTCATAGTGTTTTTACCTGTTAATGTGTTTTATCCTTCAAATATCTGCTTTGCGTGTTCTTTTGTCTTAACGTTGTCAATGATATTCTCAATGGTCCCGTCTTCGGAAATAATAAAAGTCTTTCTCAGGATTCCCATATAGGATTTGCCGTACATTTTCTTCTCTCCCCAGGCATTATAGGATTCCAGCATTTTTTTATCAACATCGGAGAGCAACCTGAAAGGCAGGTCATATTTGCTGATAAAATTCTGATGTGACTTCTGGCTGTCGGCACTGACCCCGAGGATGTCGTACCCCAGGGAAAGGAATTTTTCATAATTGTCCCTGAGATCACAGGCCTCTGCTGTACACCCCGGGGTGTTGTCCTTGGGATAGAAGTACAGTACGAGTTTTTTGCCTTTGAACTGGTCGAGTGAGACCATATTTCCATCTTGATCCGGTGCTGCAAACTTGGGTGCCGGATCACCAATCGTTAATTCAATCATAGCTGAAAGTGTTTTGTAAAATTATAAAGTTTAATTTAAACAAGGGTTGTTCGGTGTAAAGTTTATTAACAATTCGCCGGGAACAGAATGAATTTTAATTTGTATTTTTGATCATTCTGAAAACCGTTACTTTACCCGGTAAAACGTTTAAAAAGGCAATATGTTTAGAACATCGAACTCCCGTTATTTCATCCCGTTGTTTTTATTGTTTTTCCTGATCAATCCCCGACTGTCGGGCCAGGTTCCCGAACACGAGGTTCCGGAGCTGAAACAGCAGGCCATGACCTATTTTGAGGAGGGCGATTATGCCAGTGCAGGGACTGCTTTCACGAAACTCATCCGTCAGTTCCCGAGGGATGCCATGTACCGCTATTATGCCGGGATCTGCAACGTGGAAAGGGGCGCTGAGCTTGACACAGCAGTTGAATTGCTCTATTATGCGTCCACGAGGGGGGTGCCTGAAGATGTGTATTACTATCTCGGGGAAGCCTACCGTAAAATGTATGATTTTGAGCGGGCGAAGAAATATTATATTGCTTTCGACAGTGAAGCGCCCCGGAGCATGGCCCGGGAACGTGATTCCAAACTGCTGATCCGATCCATCAATACCGCGATGCAGCTTACCGCTTCCTATAATCCCTATCAGGTTCAGAATGTCACATTTATCAATCTGCACGATCCCTTGCAGGTGGAACAGATCAGGATGAAAGGTGGCAATATGGCCCGGAAACCGGATGTGTTTTTTACTGAGGATGAGGACCGGGAAGATGTGAATGGATGGATGTTCATGCCAAAAAACCCATCAAGAGGGGCGAAGGTGTTTTTTGCGGGACTGGACCGCAGGGGTAGGGAAGGGTTTCAGATCATGCAGGCAGAACGGGGGAACACCGGTAAATGGGTGGACATTAAGCCCGTGGAACTATTGAATACAGCGGGCGATGAGATACTGCCCTATTATGATCCTGTGGGAAAGGACCTCTATTTTGCATCAGACGGCCGGGAGGGATTGGGTGGATTTGACCTGTACAGGTCGCATTATGACGAAGCGCGTGATGCGTGGTCGGAACCGGTCAGCCTGGGGTTTCCTGTGAATTCCGCCTTCGACGATTACCTGCTTCTCCCGGGGACAGACCTGGGCATGGTGACATTTTTTTCGGCAAGACAGGTAAATGACAGGTCTGTTGCGGTGTACAGGGTGCACCTGAGTGAACCAAAACAGTCCCTGGCATCAAAAAGTCCGCAGGAGATCAGGCAAATTGCGAATCTTGACGATGCTGCATCGGAAATGATGAAGGAATTTGAAGCCTACAAGGATGATCTCGCTCTTGACCAGCGGGAGGCGGGGACAGTTGATCAGCGCAAAGCAAAGGAAGGCAAGCCGGTTCAGGGTGCAGGTATGGCAGCCGGGGTAAATGACAGGTCCCGGCCCGGTCAGGACCAGTTGCGCTCGGGGCAGGCTGCGGATCCGGACTACCAGGAATTGGTCAGTACTGCCCTGAAACACCAGGCTGCTTCCGATTCACTTACTGAACTCTCCACTGCAGCACGGATAAGGGTGCGCGAATCCGAAGACCCCAATGAGAAATGGCTGAGCCAGCGCCAGATCATGGTTTGGGAGAAGAAGGCCTCCGAAGAGCAGGAACAGGCAGATACGTATTTTGCACAGATCGCTGATTACACGAAAGTTGCCGCACCTTCAGTGATTGAAAAAGACACGGTCATCAACGAAATTACCGTTTACAGGTTTGCAGAAAACCCTCCCACCGGACCAGAAGGGCCATCCGGTCCTGATCTGGCAGAGAAGGCGAAAGCTGTATTCAGCGGCGAAAGTCAGCTGGTGAAAGCGCAACCTGCCGCAATGCCAGGCAGGGAGGATGCTGCTGCCCGCGACCGGGAAAAAAGTGAGGTGCCTGCCCGGCAACCTGTCACCGGAAAGGATGAAGCGCACAACAGTACATCCGGAACCGGGAATACGCCAACGGTGACTGCAGGGAAGGTGACCGGTTCAGGAAGTGAAAAGTCCCCGGAAGGAATGGTTTCACCGAACCAGCGGTTTGCTTTGCTCACGGAGCCTCCCTATTCTGCTTCCAAACCGATACCTGTGGATGTTCCCCTTCCCCCTGGCACCCACTACCGGATACAGCTGGGTGTCTACTCCGGCAAGGTGGATCCCGCAATCTACGGGGGTATTTCACCTGTCAATGCCATGACGGACCCTGAGCGAAACCTGGTTTTTTATTATGCCGGCAGTTTCAGAACCTACGAAGAGGCAAGGGACGCCCTCGACCGTGTGCGTTCAGAAGGATATGCAGATGCGTTTATTGTCTCCTGGTACAATGGCGCCAGAATGTCTGTTGAAAAAGCCCGTAAGCTGGAGTAGTAATCCGGGTCAGTCTGCATCCTTATTTGCATGCTGCGGAATAAAAATGACAGAATTCATCTGGCAGAATCGAAAGGAATATAATTTCTTTTTATATATTTGATCAGATTACATTTTCAATGGACAGTAACTTTTCCGGCAATCCGAATAAAAAGGGATCTGATCAGGGGCAATCTGAAAGAAGATCAGTGCTGGTGCTTCATAACGACGATATCAATACATTTGAGTTCGTGATGGAGACCCTGGAAACGGTTTGTGACCATACTTCAACACAGGCCGAGCAATGTGCGACGATCACACATTATAACGGGAAATGCGAGATTCTGAACGGTGAGTTCAGTGAACTGAAGCTCGTCAGGAAAGAATTGATCGCACGCGGATTGAGAGCAACCATAGAATAGTTTCATACCATGACAGGCATCATTATACTGATCGTCCTCGGCATTTTGCTTTTTGTGATTGAATTCCTCCTTGTTCCCGGGATTACCGTTGCGGGGGTGGGAGGACTGGTGCTGACCGTGCTGGGTGTGTACAAGGCGTTTGATGATTTTGGAACAGAGACCGGAGTATGGTTTCTGATCGGAACCCTGTTGCTGAGTATTTTCGTGATCGCCTTTTCTTTGCGTGCAAGGACCTGGAGGAGGTTCATGCTCAACACCAATGTGGTCGGGACCGTTGATGAACACCAGTGGGCCGGGGAAATCAAACCTGGCGATGTTGCAGAGACAATGACCAGGCTGAATCCAATGGGAAAGATCATGATCAATGATGCCGTGAGGGAGGCCAAGTCGATCGAAGGGTACATCGATGCACACAGTAAAGTGGAAATCGTATCCATTGCAGGAACACACATAACAGTAAAACCAAAAAAATAAACAGATATGGATTACACATGGATTATTATAGTAGTGGCCAGTATTATTGGCCTGTGGATCATTCTCTATTTCATCCCGATCGGATTGTGGTTCACCGCCCTGCTGTCCGGGGTGAGGATTTCCCTGTTACAACTCATTTTGATGCGCTGGCGGAAGGTGCCGCCAACTGTCATCGTGAGGTCGATGATCGAGGCCTACAAGGCCGGTCTGTCGGAGATCAAGCGGGATGAGCTTGAAGCCCACTATCTTGCCGGCGGACATGTTGAGCAGGTGGTACATGCGCTGGTATCGGCCAACAAGGCCAACATCGACCTGACCTATAATATGGCTACGGCCATTGACCTGGCGGGAAGGGATGTACTTGAAGCAGTGCAAATGTCGGTCAACCCGAAAGTGATAAACACGCCGCCGGTTACAGCCGTTGCAAAGGACGGGATCCAGCTGATTGCCAAAGCACGTGTTACAGTGCGCGCCTCCATCAAGCAGCTTGTGGGTGGTGCCGGCGAGGAAACGGTACTTGCCCGGGTAGGTGAAGGGATCGTATCCTCCATCGGATCTGCTGTATCGCATAAGGAAGTTCTGGAGAACCCTGATTTCATTTCGAGGATCGTACTTGAAAAAGGACTGGATGCAGGAACTGCCTTTGAAATCCTTTCCATCGATGTGGCGGATATCGATATCGGAAAGAACATTGGTGCAGTCCTGCAGATGGACCAGGCCAATGCCGACAAGAATATTGCCCAGGCGAAGGCGGAGGAAAGAAGGGCCATGGCTGTTGCAACGGAGCAGGAGATGAAGGCCAAGGCACAGGAAGCCAGGGCCAAGGTGATCGAAGCCGAAGTGGAAATCCCGCTCGCCATGGCTGAGGCATTCCGCAGTGGCAACCTGGGGATCATGGATTACTACAAGCTGAAGAATATTGAAGCGGATACCACCATGCGGGATTCTATCTCCAAGGGTACCGGCAAAAAGCAGGATCGTCCGCGGCCTTCAGATAATGATAAAAAATAATCGCTGGTTACAACCAGGAATAAAAAAAGCCGGATCTTATGAACCGGCTTTTTTGTTTCTGCTCAGGACCTTTTGTCACTGCTGCTTTTTATAACCTCCAACAGCATAACCTCCTTTGATTCCCCGGTGCTTTGGCGCTAAAGTACCCACTTCCGGGACAGAACGCTGTTGTTGCTCCCATCCCAGCTGGTAGATGCGGTTGACATCCGTAAGATTTTTATAGAATGAGATGTAGAAACTGCCGGTAAGGTAAGTGTAGGGATTGATATCCCAGAAACTCCATACCTGCTGATCGTAGGAATGTTCCATTTCCTGGTTGTCCATTCGCGCTATTGTATAGCCCGTCAAACCTGTTTTCCTGAGGGTGTATTCAACATATATGCCTTCTTTTCCAAAAAGCGCATAGGTATCAGCAGCCTGGATTGAAATGGCTATTTTTACTGAAGGAATACGCGAACCGCTGGTAAAAACAGCAGGGATATCCCGGATATAAAAGGCAAAATGTCCCGATGAATCAGTGCTGAGATCCACCCTGCGTACCAGCAATGGTTCATGTGCTTCGCTGACCAGGGAGAATTCAATGTTACATCCCTGGTTGGCAAGGTAAGTGTCATTGGAAGTTAAGGTTCCAAAGAATACAATGGCTTCCGGCCCCTGTGCAGTTGCGGTGTTTACTGCCAGGAAAAACAGGATGACCATTGCCAGGTTTCGATTGATACGCATAATGTTGGTGTATTTAAATCATTACTGACAGGTCCGCGCATAACCGGCAGACCATTATAGTCAAAATTATGACATTTCGGGCGTAACAAAAAATATTCAGCGCTGAAGGCAATGTTTTTTGTGTTGCAGTCTTGTCCAGGCGGAGCCACGTTCCGGCACATTGAGAGGTGTCGGGACGATTATTCCTGTTGATATCGGGTTATCAACAACGGTTCATTTTATAAACTGATCATTTGGTACAGCCGGTGAATGCTGCTATTCAGGCTATTCACAATTTGTTAATAACCATTGTTGATGGTTTGTGGATACACTTTTTGCCGGATTTCTTGACTCCATTGCAATAATCGAATATATTTGGTTCTACCAAGTGAGAGATAAGAGGCTGCCCGGAAGACCGTTCCGGAAAAAATGCCAGGCCGACAGGCCACAGGTATTCTGAACGGCCGCCAGGACAGAGGACTGTCGGGTGGAGGTTAAAAGGGCCAATGCGTGTATCGGGGTTACCCGTTACATTCAGCCAGGCAGATCAAAAAATTGGTCGGTCATTGAAAGGCTGTACTGCTGAAGAAGAGCTGTAAAGAATCCTCGTGGTTCCGTAAAGCTTTTCACATTGTCTGAAGACAGATCGTAAGACCTGCTTCCGTCAATGATCAGACAGTGCGTCCCGGAAGCAGGGATTCGTTTCCCGGCGAAAGGACGGCCTTTCGGCAGCGCTCTACGGAGCATAGCCGGTAGGTCAGGGCTCCGAAGGTGGATCCGCAAGGGACTGCCGGACAAGCCAGCCAATAACCGTACCTTGGCACTGTATGGTGGCTATGGGTATCATGCAGTGGAATGGGGATAAAGAAAATTTATCCCCATTCGTGTTTGAAGGTACCCCATCTCCGGGGCACCCTTTTTTCAGCTCCCTTCCATTCACAGTCACCAACAGTAAATTGACCCCCTCTTTTATGTACATGAAATGGTGTGTTGCAGTATAGCTTCAGTATATCTGCATTTCTGCATGTACCAAAACCTGTTTTCGGCAGGTCAATGGCATTATTGCTGAATTGGCTGTTGATCGTTGGCACTTTCCTGCATTAGGTTGAATTAAATAGTAATTGCCGTGCTTTCATCTTTTCTTGTTCCTGAAAAATCATCTCCGGATGGTCCTGTTCAGGCAGACAACTTGTTTCAGTGGCTTTTCCGGAGTTTCGATGACGCATAACAATAAAACCTATTTGTTCAACTAAATTTTATTCTATGAAAAGAATTATTTTTTTCTCGTTGTTTTTGGCAATGAGCAGTGCCATTGCCTTCTCCCAGATGAAGGTAAGTGGAACCGTGACAAGTGCCGAAGACAATTCATCCTTGCCCGGGGTCTCTGTCCTTGTAAAGGGGACACAGACAGGAACAATCACCGATATAAACGGCTATTACGAGCTCACCGTGCCCGATGAAGATGCGGCTCTGGTCTTCAGCTTTGTCGGTATGGACCAGAAAGAGGAGGAGGTGTCCGGCCGGACGGTGATTAACGTTGCGTTAACTTCCGAGTATCTTAACCTTGACGAAGTGGTTGTCACCGCCGTGGGTATCACACGAAGTGAAAAATCCCTTGGATACAAGGTTTCATCCGTCAACGACGAACAACTGAATTCTGTCAGGGAATCGAGCGTTGTCAACAGTCTTGCCGGGAAAGTTTCCGGATTACGGATCAACCAGCAGTCAGGTACCGTAGGTGGTTCTTCGAAGATCATCATCCGTGGTGCCAACTCCCTGGGTGGAAACAACCAGCCCATCTTTGTTGTGGACGGCATGCCCATTGACAATACTTTTTTCGAGGCGGACAATATCGAGGGGACGGCGAACAGCATCACCGGTAACGTGGATGTCGGGAACCGTGCATCCGATATCAGTCCCGACGACATCGCAACCATCTCTGTGCTGAAGGGACCGGCCGCAACCGCACTCTATGGTGCAAGGGCCAAGAACGGAGCGATCATCATTACTACCAAGAAAGGAAAGAAAGGCAGCACCCAGGTGCAGTTCAATACCTCCTACCGGTGGGATACACCACTGAAGCTTCCTGATTTTCACAATGAATTTGCACAGGGAAGTTATGGCAACTACGACCTGAAATTTCTCAATGGCTGGGGACCGAAGATCAGCGAGGTACAGGACCAGCGTTTCCTGGATTTCAAGGGCGATAGTGTGACACTCCAGGCTTACCCAAACAACGTGCAGGATTTTTACCAGACCGGTTTTACGGCACTGAACTCCATCGGGATTTCCGGGGGAGACGAAAAGTCTGATTTCCGGATCGGGTATTCCAACAATATGCAGAACGGGATCGTACCCCAATCAGAATACAGGAAAAACAGCGTTACACTGAATGCCGGCAGGAAACTGAGTGAAAAGCTCACAGCCAGGGCATCGCTGAATTACATCACGACCTCTTCTGAAGGAAGGCCCGCACAGGGAAGCAACGATATGAACGTATTGACTTCCCTGATCAACGGGTTACCGCGTTCACTCAATATCGACGATGTGAGGGAAAACTATGTGGATGAGTTTGGAAATCAAATTGCCATGGACGGGGACAAGTCGGTAAACAACCCTTACTGGATCATCAACAACAACAAGTTCACCAACAACCTGGAGCGGATGATCGGAAGCGCACACCTTTCTTACCAGGTAGCGCCCTGGCTGGAGATTTCCAACCGTGTCGGGACCGATTTCTACAACGAGTACCGCCGGCAGATCTACAAGAAAGGCACACTGGGAAAGATGGATGGCAGTTTTACTACCTATAACCTTTACAACAGGGTGTTCAACAATGACCTGATGGCCACTGCAAATTTTGATATCAGCGAAGACCTCAATATCAGGGTGATCGCCGGACACAATATCTTCGAGCAGGAGCGTCGCAGGACGATTGTAACAGGAACCGACCTGGTGATGGACGACCTGTACAGGTTCGGGAATGCGAAATCCACTTCCCCCGATAACTATTATTCGCTGAAGCGACTCATGGGTGTTTACGGGGATGTTGGGATCAGTTTCAGGAATTTCCTTTTCGTAAATATAACAGGAAGGAACGACTGGAGCTCAACCCTCCCGGTGGAGAATAATTCCTATTTCTACCCATCCGTGAGCAGTAGTTTTATTTTTACTGAATTCATCGACAACAAGGATATCCTGAGCTTTGGTAAACTCAGGTTGAGCTGGGCCAACGTCGGATCCGACGAACAGCCTTACCAGCTCGATTTCCAGTATGCGGCTGCCAACAGCTATTATGCGCAGTTCAGCCTGAATGGCAATTTCCCGCATGGTGGTGTGGTTGGGGTTACCGGCCCCAGGATCTATCCGACCCCGGACCTTCAGCCGCAGAATGCTACTACTTTTGAAGTGGGTACCGACCTGCGCTTATTCAATAACCGGATCGGGATCGATTTTACCTATTACAATACCATGACCACCAACCAGATCATTTCGATCGATATTCCGCTTTCCACCGGATATTTCAGCAGGAATGTGAATGTGGGAGCCGTTTCAAATGTCGGGTTTGAAGCCGATCTTCACCTGGCACTGATCAGGAAACCCAATGGTGTGAACTGGAACATTGACGTGAACTTCAATAAAAATACCCAGATCGTTGAAGAACTTTCAGAGGGTCTGACCGAGTACCAGCTCAGCGGCGGATGGAGTGGATTGCAGATCAAAGCCGCTCCCGGTGAGAAGTTTGGACTGTATGGTACCGGATGGAAACGCAACGAAAGCGGCGATATCATTATCAATCCCAATACCGGCCTCAGAGAAATTTCTCCCGGTCAGCGATTTGGCGATATCTATCCCGACTGGATCATGGGGATCAACAACACGCTGTCGTTCAAGGGCATCGACCTGAACTTCCTTGTGGACATCAGGCAGGGAGGCGTTTTTTACTCAGGTACGGTTGGGAATATCCGTTCCTGGGGACTTGCACTTGAAACGGCAGAGAACAGGGACCAGGTATTCATCGACGAGGGTGTGCAGGATATGGGCGACGGAACCTACCGTCCGAATGATGTTCCGGTACAGAGCATGCAGGATTTCTGGGTACATTACAGTGCGATCAGCAATACGGAAGGCAATGTGTTTGATGCCTCTTATGTGAAATTGCGCGAAATCCGGTTGTCCTACAACCTTCCGAAGAGCGTACTTGACGACACATTCATTGCCGGATTAAGAATGGGTGTGGAAGCAAGGAACCTTTGGATCATCAAGGACTATGTGCCGCATGTGGACCCGGAACTGAATTTCTTCGGGCCTGCAGCAGTTGGAGAAGGTGTTGAATTCAACAGCATACCTTCTGTAAGGAGTTTTGGAGTGAACCTGATGCTGACATTTTAAGTTTAAAAATTAAAGAGTATACAGATGAAAAAGATATTCATTATAACATTGATCATTTCGGTGTTTGCGACATCCTGCGAAACATGGCTGGATGTTAACACAAGCCCGAACAGTTCCACCACGGCAGCGCCCGATGACCTGTTTGCCTACGCGGCAACGGCCTATGGAGCCAACCGTGCCGGTGGGGACAATTATATGCCCATTGGTTTTATGAACCAGGCTGTTGCAACAGGTGGCTCATTCGGCTGGGGTTATGCAGAGGACCGGTATGATATAAGTCCCTATTCCCTTGGCAACACGTGGAAAGCTTATTATTCCACCAGTGGGAACAACCTCCAGCTGGCCATTGCTATTGCAGAGGGAATGGAGCCTGCAGCGAACAATTCAGCCGCACAGGCGAAAATTCTGCTGGCAGAGATGGTGTACGAATGTACCATGATCTATGGCGATATGCCCTATTCACAGGCATGGAACGACGAGTATGCATATCCTGAATTCGACGCCCAGGAGGACATCCTGAACGGACTGATCCAGGATATTGATGCAGCCATTGAACAGATTGATCCTGCCGATCCCATCCGGATCATTGAGAGTGACCTGTTCTATAATGGGGACATGGACAAGTGGGTCAGGCTGGCCAACTCCCTTAAATTGCGGATCTACATGACCATGTATGATCAGGATCCTTCAGTTGCGGATGACATTGCCGCGTTGCTGAATGGGGACCTGGTCAGCTCAGCTGATGACAACTTCCTGTTCCCGTTCTTTGATGAGCCTGATAATGAGAATATTAAATTCAAGTTGTTTGACAGATATGCCAATGGCCAGAACCTTTGGATATTTGCCAATAAGAATGTGTTCGACTTCATGGCTGCATACGACGACCCGCGCATCCCGGTCTATTTTGATGAAGGTCCTGAAGCTGCTGAAGGAGAATTCAAGGCAGTGGAAACAGCCACGGAAGCAGATGCCACCACCAGTACGGTCAGCATGTACCTGTATCGTCCGGATGCACCGGAAGTGATTTACAGTTACTCTGAAATGCTGTTTTTCATGGCAGAGATTTATACGCGTGGTATAGGTGTGGCAGTTGATCTGAATACTGCAGCACAGTATTTTGAAGAAGCTGTTGAACAGGCCATGCTGTTCTATGAAGTGCCCCAGGCGGACATTGATAATTTTCTGGCCAATGACCTGCCGGATATTTCCACCATGTCGGCCGAAGATGCACTTTACGAGATCCATGTGCAGCACTGGATCGACCTGATGGATCGAACCCTGGAAGGATGGGTGCAGTCGCGCAGGTCGGGCGATGCAGGCAATGAAGTTCCAAATCTCCAGCTGCCCAATGGCGCTCCGGCAGGCGGACTCATGCGCCGCTGGCCTTATCCTGATGATGAGCTCACTGGAAACACCAATGCCCCGCAGGAGTTGCCGCAGATCTATGATAAACTTTGGTTTGACAAATAAAAACACTGAATTATGAAAAATATATTAAAGATCATTATGCTGCTTGTACTGGGATTCGCCTGGAGTTGTGAATCCTACTTTCCGGCAGAACCAGATTTTTCCAATACCTACCCGGCATACGTGGAGATTGAGAATACTGCGCTTAAAACAGTGCCTGAGGGTGGGGCGATTAAAGTCATGCTTACATCCCGGAGCGTCGTGTACCAGTCCTATACCGTGTCCTACGAGATTACGGGTGACTATGCTGCTTCCGGAACAGCTGAGGTGCCGGAAGGCATGAACCGGTATGAGATACTGGTACCTGTTGAAGCTGGAATTGTGACCGATGAGCCGCTTACTGCCACGGTCACGCTCACAAATGTTACGGGAGATATTGCGCTTGGAAGGAACGGTATGAATACCTCCGTGGAGGTATCGATCACCAAATTTGTTCCTTTCGATGCAGAGGACTATGCGATTACTTTCAGCTGCAATGAACCCGGATATGGTGATTATCCATGCACTTTTGTAACGACAGATGATCCTCTGGTGCTGACCAATACCAATTTCTGGGATTCGGGCTGGAGTATCGATTATACCTTCAGCGGAGATTTTGATCAAACGGTTGCCATAGAGCCACAAACGGTAGGTACCGGTGCGGATGCAAGAACTGTAAGCGGTTCAGGCACCTACGACGGTGTTACCAGGACCATGGTGGTGGACTACACCGTAGTCGATCCGGAAGGCGGCGTGCGGGATGACAATACGCATACCTTTACCGTTCCGGTTTAACTATAATGTGCAATATAAAAAAAAGGGCGTCCTGCAGGGCGCCCTTTTTTCCGTTTCATGATCTGGCTGCATCTCTCAGTTGCTGAGCATCCGGGGTTGTGCTACACTTCGCTTCTGAAATGAAGTGCGCTGAACACCTGGTTCTTGTAGTTCCTTCCGATCCGCACCTTGGCATTTTCGAGCTCGATGGTGGTGGCATTGAAGGCCCGGATCTTCGGGATAGATACGATGTAGGATTTGTGTACCCTGATGAACTGCTCAGGCGGCAGCTTCTTCTCAATGGATTGCAGGCTGCTTTTTACCACAACACGACGGGTGTCGGTATGGATGCGGATGTATTCATTCAGGCCCTCGATGAAATGGATCTCTTTGAGGTAGATCTTGATGATCTTCTTGTTTTCCTTCACATAGATGAATGCATGGTCGTTCATCCCGTTTTCCTTTTCCAGGGTCACATCCTGGTGGGTACGCGTGGCGAAGAATTTGTTCACCGCCTTGAAGAAGCGTTCAAAAGTGACCGGTTTCATCAGGTAGTCCACCACATCCAGTTCGAAACCCTCAATGGCATACTGACTGTAGGCGGTTGTGATGATCACCCTGGGTGGATTTTTGAGTGTTTTCAGGAATTCGATCCCAGTAATCTGCGGCATTTTGATGTCCAGGAACATCAGGTCTATATTGTTGTTTCTGAGTGTCTCCATTGCCTCCATGGCATTGGCACACTCTGCCACAATCTCAAAATTTTCCAGTTTGCTGACATGTCCCCTGATCAGTTCCCTGGCCAGCGGTTCGTCATCTATGATAATACATTTTGTTCTCATTCGGGGGAGTTCTTAATGTTACGATAAAGGTAAAAACATCCTCAAACTATATCAAGGAAGCGTTAACTTATTGAAAATTCTGTTTAAATAATAATGGAATCTGCCAACAACCGACAGGCGTATGTCAACAACATACAACAACCTGCCAAAGGCGTTTACTGTCGCAAGTGACCTGTTGCCGCCAGTTCGTGTGCAGGCGGTTGAAATGATCTGTCCGGAATCGATACAATGCGTAATATTGCAGGATACCATGTACCGGGGGTCTTTTCCGGGTGTGGTTATAATAATGCAGACGAATATGCGCAGATTTCCTGGTGTATTACTCTATTCTGAAAAGCTTGTGTACCGCATCGCCCGGCACCTGTTCCTTTTCCTGGGCATGAACCTGCTGTTTACCTGGGTGGTTTTTATGCGCAGCGGTCATGAACAGCAACTCCTGGAAACAGCACGCAATGTACTGATCAATTCATTTTTCTTCTTTGGATATGCCTACCTGACCGCTTATTTACTTGTGCCGCTGATGCTGTCGAAGCGAAGGTTCATCCTGTTCTTTATTGTCTTCCTGATGGCAGGGATTTCCATCTCCTGGCTGAAATTCATTTTTTCGGATTACCTGTTTTATCATGCCGTGGGAAGCGGTATAGGCAGCAGGATTGAAGCCGCGAGCCTGGCACGTGTACTGGTCAATACGAAAGACATGACCTTTATCGTCGCCCTGTTTCTTATTGCGAAATATGCGAAGGACAACCACCACCTGAACAGCAGGCTGGCCATGTTGCAGGACGATCAGCTCCGGTCTGAGATCAGGCTGCTCAGGAACCAGCTCGATCCGCATGTTGTATTCAACAACCTCAATAATCTTTATTGCCTGAGTCTGAATCAATCGCCCGCGGTATCAGTGAACCTGGGAAGATTAAGTTCTTTATTGTCCTACTACTTTGAGGATGGAAAGAAAGAGAAAGTAAAGCTCAGCAGGGAGCTGGAGGCCATATCGGATTACCTGGACCTGGAAAAGCTGAGGTATGGCGACAGGCTTTCCATTGATTTTACAACGGAGGGAGATCCGGGTGAGAAGGAGATCTTTCCCCTGGTACTCTTTCCTTTTGTTGAAAACTGTCTTGAGCATGGATCCAGCGTGGCATCGGGATCGGCCTGGATCAGGATACGGGTACGCCTGGATGCAGATTCCATTACATTTCATGCCTCCAACAACAAGCCCGAGACCGTGCTTGAGGCATTCCGCCCAGACAATGGTCGCAGGAAAAGCCGACCGGCAGAAAAACTGGACCTCCTGTATCCCGGAAGGTATATCCTGCGGGTGGACGACATGAAAGACCGGTACACTGTGGATTTTAAACTGAAACTCTGAAATGGAACTGCTGCGCAAATATTCCCTTGAAAACAGGTACGTCCGGCACGGTATATTCTGGATGGCCTGGGTAACCGGTTTTACATTTGTGAAGAGCTTTGGTTCAGGCCAGGAAACCTATGCGGGATGGCTTGTCTATTACCTGGTCACTTTGCCCATTTTCATGTTGCATACCTACCTGGTCGTTTACTGGGCGGCCAGGAAATTCCTTTCAGGGGTTAAAATCATATTGTTCGTGTTCGCATTCGTGTTGTTCATGCTCTTCTTCTCTTTCCTGGAAATGTTCGTGACCAATACCTTCCTCTCGCAGCTATTTCCGTCTGTATTTACCGGCGTTCCTGAATATCGCGATCCGCTGAATGTTTTGATCAGCGGGATCGGGAACCTCTATATCATCCTGGTCTTTGCTGCAGCAAGGATGGTCAGGTCGTGGTACCTGAGTGAAAGAAAGGGACAGGAGCTTGAAAAAAAACAACTATATATGGAACGGGCAGATGCCAATGCGGGAATCCTGCCGGGGATGCTGCTGTTCTCGATACGGTCCATCGAACAGTTGGGAAGGGACAGGCCGGTTGATGTTGCAGGTGCCATTGCCATGCTTTCCGAATTGCTGAATGCTGTAATGCAGGCGCATAAAAGCATGATGCTGCGACTGGATGAGGAGATGAAGAATGTCCGCAACCTGCTTAAGCTGTATTCATTGCTTATGGACAGGGATATACCGGCACTGAAGATTGAACAGTGCAATATGGCTGTCCTGACGCTTCCTGCTTTCATGATTTTCTCTCCACTGGAAATCGTTATCAGGCATTTCAGATGGATGCCGGATGACAGTATCGAAGTTTGCATCCGGGAAGAAGAGATGGTCACCATAAGCTGGGGAAGCGGAGCTGCGGGTGATAGAAAGCCGGATCCGGGCAATATGACCAGGGAGCTCGATATGCTTTATCCCGGCCGCTACCAGGTGCGTATCGAAGAGCGAGGGGAGAGTACCACATTATGGGTCAGTGAAGATCCCGCATGGAGGGCCGAAAACCGTACGCTGACGTTACAGGGTGATATGGTTGCCGGTTGATGCAGGTTACTGAACTTATTTTTTCTTTTCGCGTGCACACCCTACATTTACCCCGACTCTCAAAAACTTGCCGTTTACTTCTCAGGGTTTAGGTTAATATATAAAACTGTGAAACGGCAAGTTTTTACTTTTTATCCTCCCTGCTGCCGTTACCTTCTCCTGTTTTAATCAACACCAACCGACAAATTGCTGTAGCCGGTGATCCGCTATTGGCCGAAATTTCATTTATACCGGGGAATTACTGCTGATCATCTGCGTACGACAGGTAATTGTCAGTAAACGACACGCACGAAACGTATTTAACATATTGAAAAACAATGAATTAAAACGATATTCAAAATCGTACACTTCGCAGAAAGTTGTGCAGAATCGGACGATTTTAACACAAATTGAAAAATCCGAAAAATTGATAACTATCAGAAATACAGGTATATATAAGTTTTGGCACGAAATGTGATTTTTTGAGGACAGATTGAATGGTTCATCGGAAAATCGCACTAAAACAAAACACCATGTTTATCCATCAGAACGACATAACACTTCCGCAGGAACAGAAAGCAGGATCGCTGCGCGACCTGGAACTATTCAAGATGCTGTTGCAGCCGCACTTCCTTTTTAATTCTCTGAATAACCTGTATGCCTTATCTGTGAAAAAGTCAGATCAGACCACTGAGGCGATTGCAGGGTTATCTGACCTCCTGGCCAAGGTGGTTACCTGTTCGCGACAGGAATTCATTTCGCTTGACCAGGAGATTGAGCTGATCAAGGATTACATCAGCCTGGAGCGGATCTGGCTGGGTGAGACCACTTTTCTTCTCGACCTGCAGGTTACCGGCGTAACAAGTGGGGTTCAGCTGCCGCCACTGGTACTGTACACATTTGTAGAGAACTGTTTCAAGCACGGGATCCGCAAATGCAATGGCGATGGCTGGCTGACCATACGGGTCGAAGCAATGGACGGGGGGCTTCGCTTTCAGTCCAGGAATCTTGTTCCATCCTGGGAGGATGAGGCATGCGGCGGACGCAGTCACAATTCCGGACTTGGGATCATGGCGGTCCAGGAGCTGCTTGAAAAGAAATGTACAGGAAAATACGAACTTAAGAATGGCCGCAAAGGCAACACTTACGCAGTAGAACTGCGGATTAATTGTAAATAATAAACTGAAATCATTAAATCATTAATTGTAAATACGTAATGCTATGAAAACAAAAGTAAATTTTATCACAAAAATGATGACAGTCGCAATGGCACTTGTCATGACTACAGGACTCGCATTCGCTGACGGTGAGATCACCGATGTGTATACCACCGGAAAGACCAATACTCCTGCTGGTGATTTTGTTGTTCGCACCACCAACGATGTATTTCATTTCCAGGGAACTGAATATGAAGTATTCAAGGTGTATTACGATGATCCAGCCATGAACCTGAATATTGCAGTGAATGCCGAAGGGAAATGCAAATCATTCATTGCCTACACCAAGGATTATACTTTGTTCTATGATTGTAACAAGTATGGTTTTGGGGTAAGGAAGGTAATGTTCACGAATCCTGATGCGCAGAAGAGGTTTGATGCCACGGAGTACCAGCATCAGTCTGTCCTCAGGAAAGAGCGCAAGATTGAGAAGAAAGACGCAGTTGAACTGATTGCTGCTTTCCTGCCGGGAATGCAGACCTCCTGAGCAATCATTGGAACCCCAACACATTTTTCCGGAAAAGGCTGTCGAAAGACGGCCTTTTCTGTTGTAATGCCGAACGGTGCAAAGAAAACTATTTGCCTGGATACCCGGCGATATTCATGGCCATCCGTTTGAAGATAAAAAAATGTGCAGGCATCATTGAAAACCAGTACATCCTTCCCCATAATCCTTTGGGTCGGAAAGTAGCCGCCTGGACCAGGACCGGCTCCGGCTCATAACGGATTCTGAATTCCAGCCACGCTTCCCCGGGAACCTTCATTTCAGCGAACAGCAGCAGCCAGGATTCCTTCTTATTTGCGATGATCACCCGCCAGAAATCCAGGGCATCACCCGGGTGGATCACGGAAAGATTGGTCCTTCCGCGTCGCAGTCCCACACCTCCCATCAGCTTATCCAGGAATCCCCGAAACCGCCATAATTTGTCTGCGTAGTACCATCCCCGTTCACCCCCGATGCTCCATATATTATCAAGGACCTGCTGCGGGTCGCCTTCGATGGGGATTTTACGGACATCCTTAAAACATCCGTAAACAGGCACTTCGATAAAGGCACTTACATCAATCCTCCGGTTGCCCGAAACCATCGCATCTTTCCAGCTCGAGAGTACCAGGTTCTGTTCCATTCTTTCAAATGCAAGCAGAATTGATTTCCTGTAGTCGATCAGTTCAAGTTCGACAATGTCCCGGATCCTGTTCTCTGATGCAACGACTTCAATTTTCATGCTATTGACCAGGTTTACTGCCAGGTTGTAGGAAGTTGAGGTGATAAAATAGAGCCAATAGGAAGAGAGCCGGGGGGTCATCACCGGTAACGTATAGATCCACCTCCGTAATTTGCGGACTTCAGCGAACTGGAGCAGCATTTCCTTATATGTAAGAACCTCCTCACCGCCTATATCAAAAGTCTGGTTGTACGTTTTCTCCTGGCCAATGACTCCTTCAAGATAGCCGATGACATTCCTGATGGCGATCGGCTGGCACTTCGTATTGAGCCACCTGGGTGTGACCATCACAGGAAGTTTTTCCACCAGGTCGCGGATGATTTCGAACGATGCGCTCCCTGAACCGACGATAATACCTGCGCGCAGAATAGTCACAGGCACATTTGCCCGGTTCAGGATTTCTTCAACACTTTTTCGCGAAGCCAGGTGGCGGCTCAGGTGTTCTGCATTACTGATCCCGCTCAGGTAAATGATCTGCCGGGTTCCGGTATTTTCGATTGCCTGCACAAAATGGGCTGCCGAACGCTCCTCCAGGTCCTGAAACCCCTTCAGTGTTGCACTCATGGAATGCACCAGGTAATAGGCGATGTCGATATCGCCGGGAATGTTTTTCAGTGAATCTGGTTGCAGGAGGTCTCCTTCGATCACCCTGTGATGGTCGAGCGTAAGCAGGCTTTCCTGTACCCTGGTTTTATCCCGTACCAGAGAGACTACCTCGTGACCTTGTTCGAGCAGGACCGGAAGCAATCGTTTTCCAATATACCCTGTGAGGCCTGTAAGTAAGATTTTCATAAATGGTTTTTCAGTGACATCTCCCTATGTGACAACTATGCAGGTGATTTGTTCCATTTCCGGCCAGGTATGGGAATACAAGCCTGCTCAAAAGACTTTTTTCGGCGGAAGCATGAAAACCAGGAGCGGGCAGAGGTAGTTTTACAGGACTTTCGTATATTTATGAAACTTTAACAATTTACAAAAAGAACCAATGTTATGAAAGAGAAGAGTATTGAGCTTTTAAACAAGGCGATCGCTGATGAACTCACAGCTGTGCACCAGTACATGTATTTTCATTTTCACTGTGACGACCAGGGATATGACCTGCTGGCAAATCTTTTTCGCAAGACAGCCATCGAGGAGATGATGCATATTGAGCGGCTTGCGGAGCGCATTCTTTTCCTGAACGGAGAAGTGGAAATGGCCGCCTCGGACCAGGTGAAAAAAATACACGAAGTAAAGGAAATGCTTGAACTGGCGGGAGAGATGGAGACCAGCAGTGCCAATGATTATAACCATTGGGCCAATGAGTGTTCCAAAAATGCCGATTCTGCCTCCAAAAAATTATTCGAAGCACTTGTGGAGGACGAAGAGCGACATTTCGACCAGTACGACGATGAGATGGACAATATGCGGAAGTTTGGCGACAATTACCTGGCATTGCAATCCATTGAGCGGAGCAAGAATGTCGGCGGTGGCGGAGCTCCTGCCTGAACGGTGTAAAACCTTGGTTTGCAGCGCAGATTTTATCATTGGTAAATGGTTGTTTTTTCCAGTGTTTAACCAATGCTAAATCGACAGGCAGGATGTTGTATTCAATATAATTACATTCTCAGTTATCCAGAAGAACGAAACAATGAAACAATTACTTTCAATACTTATCATAGCCATTTGCACAAATATGACAAGCTATTCCCAATCCTTCAGGATGGACCTGTATCCGGAAGGACAGATTCCCAATTACAGGGACGTTGGAGAAGAAGAGCTTTGGGATACCACAAATGCTGTAAGGATCAGCAAGGTACAGGTGCCTGATATTTCAGTTTACCTTCCGGCGAGACAACACATGACGGGCAAGGCAATAATTATTTGTCCGGGCGGTGGATACCATATCCTGGCCTATGATAAGGAGGGTGAGGACATTGCCAAGTTCTGGAATTCGAAAGGGATCGCAGCCGTTGTGCTGAAGTATCGTCTCCCCACTTCAGAAGCACAGGTGATCCCCCATAAGAGTCCACTCATGGATGCACAGCGCGCCATGCGGCTGGTGCGGTATCACGGAGCCGACTGGGGTGTGGATCCGGACATGATCGGGATCATGGGATTTTCAGCCGGGGGACACCTGGCTTCCACCCTGAGTACCCATTTTGATGCCGGTGATCCCGGTTCCGGGGACCCGGTTGAGCGCGTGAGTTGCAGACCTGATTTTTCCATCCTGATGTATCCCGTGATCAGCTTTACGGGCGAATTCCAGCATTCGGGCAGTCGGAAAGCACTGGTGGGCGATGATGAAACCCTGATGCGCTATTATTCAAATGAATTGCAGGTAACAGGCAAAACCCCACCGGCCATCCTGATCCATTCTGCTGATGACAGAAGTGTTCCGGCAGAAAACAGCATAGTATATTACCAGGCACTCCTGGAAAACGGTGTCCCGGGTGAATTGCATATTTATCCCTCTGGAGGACATGGATATTCCCTGGCGATAGGCATGGGTCACCTTTCGGGCTGGCCGGAACGTGCCTTTGAATGGGTAGAATCATTGCAGAAAGAGTGATGTCAGGAGAAATTGTCCCCATGCATGATAAAAACGCCAGGCTAAGAATCAATCGCCTGCTGGAAACCAGTCGACCGCAGGGAACCGAGCCAGTCGCCTGCTGGAAACCGTTCGTCTGCATGGAACCGCGCCAGTCGCCTGCTGGAAACCGGTCGACCGCAGGGAGCCGAACCAGTCGCCTGCTGGAAACCGTTCGTCTGCAGGGAACCGCGCCAGTCACCTGCTGGAAACCGGTCAGCGCTTCAGTGTCCCGAAATGGCCCGCTTTGAATTTACTTCCTGAACAACGCAATGATCAGACCCAGGACAGCACCGACACCTCCGGAGATCAGGATGTTCTGCTTGATTTCCTTCAGGCCTGTTATGGATCTGCCGATGGATTCAAGCACATTATCTGAACTGGTAAAGATCGCCCTGATCTCAATGTATTCGCCTGAAATCCGGCCGAAAATAAAGTATCCCAATATGAGTCCTATCACTGCAAGAACCAGTGTGTAGGTGATGATACGTTTCATATCTCTCTGTTTAGATGATTGATCAAGGTACAAAATAATCTGAATACAACATTCTTTCAATTCGATTCGAAAGTATTTTGTTTTTAAGCATATAAATATGTTATTTGCAAGTCTAAATTTGTTATAATATGAAACTCATTATCCCAAAGGGTTACACTTCTTACCTGGATCTGAAGGAGACGGAACGAGCCATCAAAGTCATCAAGGATTTTTTCCAGGAGAATCTTTCCCCGGAGCTGAAATTGCGCCGGGTCACTGCTCCACTTTTTGTGCAGCGGGGCACAGGCATCAACGACGATCTGAATGGTATTGAACGTCCTGTGAGTTTCCCGGTGAAGGACATGGAAGGCACGACGGCAGAGATTGTACATTCCCTTGCCAAGTGGAAAAGAATGATGCTTGCCGATTATGAAATAGGCAACGGATACGGGATCTATACAGATATGAACGCATTGCGGCCCGATGAGGAGTTGGATAACCTGCATTCCATATATGTGGACCAGTGGGACTGGGAGAAGATCATTATGCCTGAGGAACGGACGCTGGAGACCCTCAAGGATATTGTTGAAAGGATCTACGCTGTGATCAAGCGGACAGAATTCATCGTATATGAGAACCATCCCGAAATATTACCGGTACTGCCTGATAAGATTAAATTCATCCATTCTGAGGAGCTGGAAGCACTTTATCCTGGTCTGGGTCCCAAGGACAGGGAGGATCAGATCGCGAAGGAACATGGTGCGGTGTTCATTATCGGTATCGGTCATGATCTTCCCTCGGGAACACCCCATGACGGGCGGGCACCTGATTATGACGACTGGTCCACTGAAACCGTGAATGGTTATAAGGGTCTGAATGGAGATATCATTGTCTGGAACCCGGTTCTCGAGCGTGCTTTTGAACTTTCCTCCATGGGAATTCGTGTCGACCCTGAAGCCATGCTCCGACAGCTCAGGATCCAGGGCAAGGAGGACAGGAAGGAGCTGTTTTTCCACAAGCGCCTGCTGGCCGGGGAGTTTCCCGAATCCATCGGCGGTGGTATCGGGCAGTCCAGGCTTTGTATGTATTTCCTCCGGAAAGCACATATCGGCGAAGTACAGGCCAGCCTTTGGCCCGGTCAGATGATCGACCACTGTAAAAAGACAGGCATCATCCTGATGTAACCGGAAATGTGATGGCCTTTACTCCAGTATGAAAGGGTCATCAGAAGGTGACTGCCGGTTCAATTACTCTTTTGACCACCACAATTTATAGGCTCCATAGAGGGAAGTGGCCCCAAAGATGATTGCGAAAACGCCTATGATCACTGCCACGGCTTCCCTTCCCTGACCGGGGTTGACGAGCAATAGAATACCAAAGAGCAACACCAGGCTGTTCCTGAGGAACGGGGCGCTGGTGATCCTTGCTCGATCCCTGATCAGCATCCATAAATTGATCAGTCCGCTCAGGAACGCAATCACTCCGAGGAGCACGATAAAGACATTGGCAAGCAATGCAGGGAAAATGGTAAACACCAGGCCGAGCCCGGCGTTGATGATACCCTCAATAAACAACAACTGGTTGGTCTTCTCCCGTTTATAGGTGGAGCTGAAGAGCAGGAAACCTGCTGCGATCAGCATGATAATCCCAAGTAACCGGGTCAGGGCCACAAGGGTAACTTCCGGGTCGGAGAGTACAAAAATTCCTGCGGCAAGCATGATGACCCCCTGCAACACCAGTACCCACGGGTTGGTTTTTACAATAATTCTCGTATCCATAAAATGGTATGTTTAGTATTTATATATGTTCTTTATGTGCTGGTTCCGGATCAGCTATCTTCTTTTTCAGTATCCTTTTTGTGTTCCTCATCTTCTTTCTCCATTTCCAGCCTGTTGGACAAATTGTCCAGTTTTTCATGCAGGGCATTCAGGTGTGAGCTGTTCTTTCCCATTTCCGAAGTCTGCATCTTAAAGAGTACCTCCTTCATTTTCAGCAATTCAATGTCTTTTTCCATGATTGCGATCCGGTGTTTGCTGTCTTTCTCTGTTTTGTCCTCATGCACCTTGTTGAGGTGAATCACATACTTAAGGGTAAGCAGGGCGACCAGGCCAAGGAGGAAGAAGAATACAAACGGGTAACCGCCAATAACGGAAAAACCTGCGTTGGTATTCAGCTTTATGGAGAAAACTTCCCAGTTAAAGGCTGCATAATAAATCCATACAGCCGCATAAAGGGCAAGGATGAAATTTGTAACGTTTGTGAGTACTGTTCTTTTCATGTGTTCGGTGTTAAAGTGAATGATGATAAAAAGGTAAGGCAACCGGCAGGATTCTGTTTGCCGGCTGCCATAAAAGAGCGCTTATTTATCCTCTTCATCCTTCAGATCCAGTATCTGCTGATCAATCTCTTCCATTTCCTGCATGGTTGATTTGACCGCTTTTCTTCTCAAAATTGTTGGTGGAACCTTATTGTCATTGTCTTTCACCATGAGGTAGAAATTCATGCCCAATTGTGCTGCAACCTTTTTCTTTTCCTCATTCAGTTTGCGGATTTCGCCCTGGTCACGGTATTTTTCTGCCAGTTCCTGGGCCCGGTTGACTGCATCGCGTGTGAGTGTTTTTCCGGATTCGAAGAATTCCGTGCTTTTCTCCTTTATCGCACCAAAGACTTTTTCAGAATAGGCTGAGATTTTTTCCCCCAGGTCTTTGGCCTCTTCTCCAACGATGCGTGCCCCCTCGTTGATGTTCTCTTTTGCATCTTCCCAGAATTCGTTTTTCTTATCTGTTTTTGTTGTCATGATATTTATTTTTATGTTTTATTATTTATGATGTACGGTGGTTGTTGGTTACGCTTTTTTCCTGCGTCGGCCAATAAAGTAAAACGCTGCAATAATCAGTATGCCTGCAATGACAAGGGCAATTGCTGTTATACCCACTGCGCCTGCTGCCCTGGATCTGCGCTCTTCTATTTCGGCCTTCTTCCGGGCCAGTTCCTGTTGCTCTTTTGCAATTTCTGACTTGAGGGTCTCAATTGAATTTCTTCGTTCACTGATTTGCTGTTCCAGGTCACTGAGCAGTTCGCTGTCAGGTAATCCGGAAACATCTGAAACGCTGCTACCGGTGCCTTCGCTCATCAATTCCGCTTCCTCTTCGGATAATTGCGCCTCTTGTTCTTCCAGAACTGATCTTTCAGCCAGTATTTCGGAAAGGTCTTTGTCTTTTACAAGTGACATTTCCTTGTCAACGCTGGATAGTTCCTGATCCACACTCTCCCGCTGCTGATCCAGCACTTTCCTTATGGAATCCAGGCGTGACAATTCTGCAAGGACACTTTCCTGTTCTTTTTTCAGTCGCTCCATCTCTTCGTTTGTAAAGCTTTCGATGGTTTCGTTTTCGCTGTATTCCTCTTCCATCATCGTTCGCAGGCGGGTTTCCAGTGCATTTACATCGGCCAGCCATGCAGTGATTGTGGTAATTACGCTCTCCGCGTTCCTGATCTTGTTGTTTTCTTCCTGGATATATCCTTCGATTTCACTGATCTTGAGATTATAGTTTTCCAGTTCGGTATTGTCTGCCCCTTTCCTGAGCAATTCGTTCTTTTCCCTGAGGTAAAGATTTCTTTCGTCATTGAGCAATTGGATCTTTTTTTCAGCGAGCACGATCTTCTGCTCATTCAGGGAAAGTTCCTGTTGCTTCACAAGTCTTTGTTTCTCAATATCATCCAGGCGCTGGTCCACCTGTGAGATCCCCGTTACCAATTTTTCCCTGGCTGACCCGAGCTGATCAGAAAGCTGCTCTTCCTTGACGTTCAGTGTCTTGTTCTCCTGGTCCATCTCCTGTATCCTTGAAGCCACGGCATCAAGGCTGTCGTTGAGGGTGCTCAACCGGTTTTCCAGAGCCGTTTTTTTATCTGCAAGCGAATCCACCTGGGCCTCTTTCAGCGTTGTGGCCACATCGGTCTGGATACGGTCTACTTCCTTCATTTCAGTCTCAACTTCTTTCTTTGTCTGAAGTAACTGGTTCTGCGCTTCAAGCAATGAGTCCCTCGTTTTCTTAAATTTTTGCAGGAGGTTTTCCATCGACTCCTGTTCTTTCTCAAGTACCTGTGCCTGTTTGTCAAGCAACTTTTGTGCTTCCTCTTTTGGTTGTTCTGAGGAACATCCGGTAATGATCAGCAACCCTGCTGCCAGCAATGTTCCTATTCGGATTGGAATGGTTGTTTTCATTTTCATGTTGTATATTGTTTTAAAGGTTTGTGTTATTATTTATAACCAGCCGCAAATATTACAGCCAGCATTGAATATCAAGGCAGGTTGGAGATGCCGGTTCCCTTGCGGAGACCGGTGATCAGCCTGCATGTATACCAGGTAGTTATGTCAGCGAAACCCTGTTCCCGGATAATCAGGATGCAAGGTTCGCTTCAGCTAAACATTAACTTTGCTTGTCGTTGGACTCACCCGAAAAAGATTCTTTGGAGCTACTTTTCTGTTTTGCAGATTTCAGCGCATTTTCCAGTGTGCTGATTTTTTTCTTACGATACCTGATCTCCTGGAAAGCCGGGAGCAAAGTGACCAGTGCACCAATAAAGAAGGTGAGGATGATGATCAGGGACAGGGAGGCATTCACATCAAACATCCATAGTTTGATTGCCACCTTTTCAACATTCTGAACGGCAAAAATGACGATCAGGATGAGCATGATCAGTATAATGATGTATCGTTTCAGCATCTGTTTATTATACAAAAAAATTTTGAGAATGTCAAGTATATCTTGCAATAAATGAACAGATTACTATGATTCTCTGTATATTAAACGCTGAAAACCGGTGAATTGTTCAGTGAACGCGCGGCTGCACAGGCGGGACGGTGCAGGCAATATTGCATCTGCGGGAAAATGTATGGTCACGAAGAAGTCGTACCATGTGGAACCTGGTAGTGAAAAAGTTATAGAGCGAATGCTGTTACAGGAAGATGCATACAGACGAAGATGCTATAAATGTGCATGTTTCTTGAAGGGATCAATCACTGGCGTGAAGTGTGGCAGGTTTGGGAGTGGATTTTACGGACTGGTTGCGGAGGAATTCAGAAGCGCTCAGTGCAGCGATGGTGCCATCTGCCACAGCAGTGGTTACCTGCCTGTATTTTTTTGCGATGCAGTCACCTGCGGCGAATACTCCCGGAATGGAAGTCTTCATATCGGTGTCCACAACGATCTCATTTCTGTCATTTAGAGTAACAAGGCCGGTGATGGATTCCGTATTGGGCAGGTATCCAACGAAAATAAAAACGCCATCGATGTTCATTTCCGACATGTTGCCGGTTGGAAGGTGTTCGATGGTTACTTTTTCAAGGGTAGTGTTGCCAATGAATTCGCGGAGCTCTGACTCCATGATAAATTCTATTTTCGGATTGTCCTGTGCTTCTTTTACGGCGTGCTCAAATGCCTGGAAATGGTCGAACTGGTGCACGATGGTGACCTTTGTGGCAAAATTGGTTAAGGCCACGGCTTCTTCCAGTGCTGAGTTACCGCCACCGACCACGATCACCTCCTTGCCGGTAAAAAAGTCGCCGTCGCATGTGGCACAGTAGGAGATCCCGGTTCCCTTGAAAAGGTCCTCCCCCGGGATATTCAGCGAGCGCGGTCTGCCGCCGGGGGTCAGAATTACGGCATCCGCACTGAAGGAACGCCCGTCCTCGAGCGTCACACTTTTAACGGGGCCCTCCAGTGCGTAAGACGTAATTTTAACATTCGACCTGATCTTGCAGCCAAAGCTTTTCGCCTGGGTTTTCATGGTATTTGCCAGCATGTAACCTTTGGTGGTTTCCACACCCGGGTAGTTGGCCACTTCTTCAGTGAGTACCATTTGTCCCCCGACGACGCCTTCATTGATAATGACTGTATTCAATTTGGCTCTTGAGGCATAGATTCCGGCAGTGAGACCGGCAGCACCGGCACCGATGATCATCAGGTCGTATTTTTCCATTTTTGTTCTGTTTTTAGGCAGGATGTTGGGAGTGCCACGTTCGGTGCACAGCGGGCAGTGTTTCCGGGTCATTGAAGGATGCAAGGCAAATCCCTGCTCCACACCGAACGCGATACGTGTTGTTCTATTTCAGTTTTTCGTCCAGTATCGCAGTGATCTGCTGCCGGTTCTGGATGCTTGAAGTAGCGTGGGCCACTTCCCCGTTCTTATAATACATGGTGAAGGGCAGGCCCATGAATCCGCGGCATTCAGGAGCATTTCTGATCACACCTGCTTCCGGTGAGTCAAAGGCCATGCTGTAGAATTTCACATGTTCATATTCGTCCTGCAATTCTTCCATGGTATCATACACCGGAATGCACATCGGACCCATGCGTCCGCAGCATACCATTACATTTGCATTCTCATTGATAATTTTCTCAAGTTCTGAGGCTGTTTCGATCTCCTGGACCGGTGTTTGCAATAATTTCATTTTCTATGAATTTTAAATTGTGGTTTTTACTATCAATTATATGTTGATGCAGTTGTTACGGCCGGTAAGGACCGTTGCACCTTTATGATTCTTTTTTCTTAAAAGCTGTCAGCAGCCGTGCATAATTCCTGAAGTAGAAATTCTCGCCAAAATCGGTAAACCCGTGTTCCTTGAGTATCGATTTCCAGTCCCTGTCTATATAGTCAAATGCATATACACATTCTACAGTCTTGAAGATGAACCGGTGGTGCCACGGCATCTCTTCCATATTGATTTCGGCGAAATCGAGGATCATCAGTTTACCGCCTGGCTTGAGATGCTGGTATGCATTTTCCAGGATTTGCTCCCTCACTTCGTGCGGGAAACCGTGGATCACAAAACTGATCAGCACCTTGTCAAATTTTTTCCCAAGGTCGAATGGGATATCGATCCTTTGTTTCGAAAAGGAGATACGCTGGTCACTGCCATGCCTTTCCAGGAATTGTTTTTCCATTTCAGGCGACAGGTCCACTCCCGTAATGCTTCCGTTTGCACCCATCCTTTCGGCCACCAGTGCTGCGTTCTTGCCCGTACCGCAACCCATGTCCAGGATCTGGTCGCCATGACGAATGTTCATGTCCCTTACTGCCCGATGGATGAACTGGCTGTATTTTCCGAATGAAATGGAATTCATGATCCGGTCGTAGTGCCTGGCAATGGTGGGTGTCAGTTCAATTTTCGAGTCTGTATATAGTTTTTGCGGCATTCTGTATCTCTTGTAATATGATGCAAAAGTAGGGGTATGGATCGGATTGGTCTGTAATAAAAGTCACACACCCGGTTGGGTCTGAATTACAAGCAAAACTGTGAAGGAAAAAACAAAACTGTGATGGTATGTGATGGTTTGTGTATGCTTTCTGCCTATATTTAGCTTTTATGGCTGAAATGAACTGGACAAAGATTTTCATTCGTTGATCTAACCGTCCGGTAAAAAAAGAAATCCATGGAGGAGCATTATCCCAAATTTGGTTTTAAAGATTGTTTGCATACACAGGTGTTTGCCGGGTTACCATTTTGCATGCCTGCGCTTTCAGGAACAGGGCTGAATGGCATGCACAAGGCCTGTTTTACGATATTGGATACCTTGCTTCGGCGCCGGGAAACCCGGTATCAGCAAGTACCGACGGACAGTTACTTGAATTGAATGAAGGATTGATTATGCGTCATCATATCCCGTTATATAAAAAAATAACTGAGTATTACAGCAGGAGGATCTACCAGCAGGATTATCCTCCCGGGGGTCCCATTGATTCGATACATAAGATCATGGAGCGGCACCTGGTCTCCCGGGAGACCGCAAAGCTGGTACATAAAAAACTGATTGATAAGGGATTGGTAGTTGCAGTGCAAGGCAAGGGGACTTTCGTGAATGTACACCCTGGGCGTGAAAATACCTGGGGAGTGGTGGTGCCATTCTTTTCTTCCAACATTGAGCAGTTGATTGCATTGCTCAGTGAAGCTGCCAGGAATGCCGGTTGCAAGCTGAAATACTTTCTTCATTACAACAACCCGGAAGAGGAGATACGGATCACCAGCGAGATGATCCTGGCCGGGTATGAAGCCATTATCGTGGTGCCCAATTACGATGAATCGAGAACGGCCGATTTTTACCGGCGGGTGGTGACGGGTAAAAGCAAGCTGATCCTTGCTGACAACACCATGGCGGGTTCCTATTTCAATTATGTAATACAGAGTTATGACCTGGGCGTGAAGCGTGCTTTTGATTACCTGGTATCCAAGCGGGACGGGAATTTTCTTCTGCTGGGTACCGAAACATGGAAGGGGGAACACCTGGTTTTTGAACTTATGGAAAATACGTTCAGGATGCTGATCCAGGAGAAGGTTCCTGAACGAAGTCTGTTCGTCAGGTATGATGTGCAGCAGATTGAACCCGGATACATCAGGAGCAACGGGATTGACTGTATACTGTCATTGCAGGATATTGAAGCTGTAAAGATACTGGGCAGGCTCAGGCACTGGGGATTCAGAATCCCCGGGGAGATATCACTGGTATCTTACGGCAATACGGAGCTGACTGAGTTTTTTCAGCCAGCGATCACAGTCATCGATTGCAACTACAGGAAGATGACTGAGCGTATTGCTTCTTCCATTACCGGAAATGCCAACCAACGGAACAGGCAAATCGTCATCTCGCCTGAGATCATTATACGGGAAACCTGAACAATTTAAATAAACACGAACTGATATGGAAAATCTGTTATCTGAAATTGCACACTGTATTGAATTTGGAAAGATCAACCTGGCTTCGAATTATCCACCTGATCTGAAAGGAAAAGATGGTGCGGATGAATTAACGCTTATGGCCCTTGAAGCGGGATTTGGTCCCGGGGAGATCCTTGAAAGTGGATTAATGAAGGGCATGGAAAAAGTAGGTATTAAATTCCGCGAAAACAAGATTTTCGTTCCACAGGTGCTGATGAGTGCCAAAGCCATGAGTGCCGCAATGCTGCACTTGAAACCGTTTTTTCTTAGTGGGGAAGCGAAGCGCAAAGGAACATTCATTATCGGGACGGTCCAGGGAGACCTGCATGACATAGGAAAAAACCTGGTGTCCATGATGGTGGAAGGAAATGGTTATGAAGTAATTGATCTTGGTACCGATGTAACTGCGGAACAGTTCATCAGGGCCTCCGGGCAATATCCCGGAAGTATTGTGGGTCTTTCAGCTTTGTTGACAACGACAATGGCGAACATGGAGAGTATCGTAAAAGAATTAAAGGAACAGGTTCCGGGTTCCCGTATTTGTATAGGAGGTGCACCGGTTACAAAGGATTTTTGTGACCGGATACAAGCTGATTTTTACAGTCCTGATCCCCAGGGACTGGTGGAATACCTGAATGAGATGGCTTCTTGAATTTTATAAAAAAAACATGGATATAACGGGAAGAGAACTGGTAAGAAATGCGATACAACTCCAAGAGGTGGAACGGATTCCCTGGGTGCCTTTTGTCGGCGTTCATGCAGGAGCGCTCATGGGTATTTCGGCAACTGAATATTTGCGGTCTGCGCAGCACATCATCGACGGTGTAAGCAAAGCGGTTGAAGCATATGCTCCTGACGGGATCCCCGTCTCGTTTGATCTGCAGGTTGAAGCAGAGGTGTTGGGCTGTAAACTCAACTGGGCAGAGAATAATCCTCCTGCAGTGGTCTCCCATCCACTGCTTGAAGGTGTTGAGATTGAAGACCTGAAAATCCCGGACCGGAATTCCGGTCGCATTCCGGTAATGTTGTCAGCGGCATCCACCTTGCGGGAAACATTTCCTGATATTGCCCTGTATGGACTGATCACCGGTCCGTTTACCCTGGCGCTGCACCTGATGGGAACGGACGTATTCATGCGGATGCTGGAGGATCCGGATCACATTCACCAGCTGATGGAGTTTTGTTGTGAAGTATCCATATTTATGGCAGATGCGTATGCGGAAACGGGATGTGATGTCATCGCGCTGGTGGATCCGATGACCAGTCAGATCGACCCCTTTTCATTCGAAACTTTCGTGACACCCTATGTGCGAAGGGTTTTTGATGCAATTCGCAATTCAAAGGCGTTGAGTTCTTTCTTTGTCTGCGGAAACGCGAAGCAGAACATTGAGGTAATGTGCAAATGTGGTCCCGACAATATTTCGATCGATGAGAACATACCGCTGGATTACGTGCGGGATATCGCACTGCAGCACAAGATCAGTTTTGGAGGCAACATCAAGCTTACCACAGTCTTGCTTATGGGAAGCGAAGAGGATTCCATGCGGGATGCGCTCGAATGCATGGATACCGGCGGGAAAAAAGGGTTTGTCCTGGCACCGGGGTGCGACCTGGCCATGGCCACTCCCCCTGGAAATCTGAAGGCAGTCACGCAACTTGTGCAGGATGAACTCCTGCAGGGAGAACTCCGGGCATCCACTGCCAGTGTGAGCGAGGTGCAGAAACTGGATCTTTCGGATCACTGGAGGTCCGATAAAGTAGTGGTGGATGTCATCACGCTTGATTCCTCCTCTTGCGCTCCCTGCCAGTATATGGTCGACGCGGTGCTTCGCGCATGCAAGCCTTTTGGCGAAGCAGTCATCTGCAAGGAATACCGGATCAAGGAGGAAGAGGGTGTGCAAATGATGGCAACACTGAATGTGATGAACATCCCCACCATTGTGATCGATGGCAACGTGGAATTTATTTCGCAGATACCGCCCATCCATGAGATATCCGAAAGGATTCGGTATTACCTTGAAAACAAGTCCGGATGATCCCGTTTTACCTGGTCACCGGATTCCTGGGGAGCGGCAAGACCACTTTGCTGAAGCACCTGCTCGGAGCCTATGCTGAAAGCGAACGTGTCGCTGTCATTCAGAATGAATTTGCCCCGACCGGCACCGATGGTGAGGTATTGAAGCTCGAAGGCATGCCATTCAGGCTTGTGGAGATTAACAACGGATCTGTATTCTGTGTGTGCCAGATGGGCAATTTCATTGAAATGCTTGAAAAACTGGTAACCACTTACCAGCCGGAGGTGATTTTTCTCGAAGCATCCGGACTGTCTGATCCTGTCAACATCATCGAGCTGCTCCAGGACCAGCGTATCCGTGGCAAAGTCAGCCTGGAAGGATCCATCGCTATTGTGGATGCCATTCATTTTAAAAGGGCACAGCGGTTGCTGCCGAGGACCAGTCACCAGGTAATGATTGCAGATCTTGTTCTGCTGAATAAAACGGACCTTCCGGGCGCCGATGTTCCTTTAGCGACTGCCGAAATCAGGAAAATCAATCCCTATGCCCGGATTGTCCCGACATCCTACTGTGTGCTGGATCCGGCAATGACCAGGGAATTGGGTACTTCCAGCAAAAGACCTGCATATTTTATCCGGGGACAGCAGTCCGGAGGCAGACCTGATATTCCTGTGGCCGTATTGAAGACCAATAAAACAATTGATGCCAGGTCGTTGAAAATACTGGTTACGGAATGGTCTGAGAAGGCGATCCGGATCAAGGGATTTGTGAATATCACCGGGGGAGAGGTGCGGTTGATCCAGGGCACATTCGGTGCTTACCAGGAATACGTGATCGATCACTACGCAGGTCCCACTGAGATTATCGTATTTGGCGGATCATATACAGCCAGGGAGCTGCAGGAGGCGTTTCGCAGGTATGCAGTTTAAATACTCCGTACGAAGTTGGAAACGACCTGACCATGTCCATGATTACTCCTGGATTTCTCAATAGGTCCTGGTCATGGACTCCGGAACTGCCAGGATATAATCGGCCTTGCCTTCGTTTTCCTCTTCGAGCGAACTGATATCTCCCTGGTTCACGGTGGAAATGGTAACGATGGTCAGTTC
>Ga0180435_10000558_pt1 | contig 39293 bp, 34 predicted proteins | sample SS_ome_3_FD_132467 | JGI IMG/M metagenome (GOLD analysis project Ga0180435, IMG submission 132467) | Hypersaline lake sediment archaeal communities from the Salton Sea, California, USA - SS_3_S_1 metaG | ecosystem: Environmental > Aquatic > Non-marine Saline and Alkaline > Hypersaline >... | reverse complement strand
GGGCCCAGGACCCGTTCGGCAAAGATTTTTCTGAGTTCATTGGCAATCAGATCTGTGGCTCCGTCCAGAATGGAGGGGATTTTGTGCCGGAAACTGATCCGGATCATTCTTCTGAATGGCGGGTAGCCGAAGAGTTCCCGTTCATCCATCTGGTCCTCGTAGAGGCCCTCAAAATCGCCCCGGCTGATGTATTGAATCACCGGGTGAGTCGGATCCATGGTTTGCACAATTACTTTCCCCTGCTTTTTTCGTCTCCCCGCCCTTCCACTTACCTGGTAGATTAATTGAAAGCTCCTTTCAAAGGCCCTGAAGTCGGGAAAATGCAGCATCTGATCTGCATCAAGTACCCCAACCAGGGATACATTACTGAAATCGAGTCCCTTGGAGAGCATCTGTGTGCCGATCAGCAGATCCAGCCTTCCCTCCTCAAACTGACTGATCATGGTCCGTGTCCGTTTAAGCGACCGGGCAGTATCTGTATCCAGGCGTGCCACCCTGATCCCTTCAAATATAATTGGGAGCTCATCTTCGATCTTCTCGGTACCAAATCCCTTCATGGTCATACTGGTGGCACCGCAGTTCGGACAGGCCCGGGGCATGGCTTCCTTGTGGCCGCAATAGTGGCATTCCAGCTTTCCACTGTAGCGGTGATAGGTCAGGCTCACATCGCAACGCCTGCACTTGGGAATATGATCGCATTCATTGCAGACGATGTAATGAGAAAAGCCCCGCCTGTTCTGAAAAAGAATAACTTGTTCCTTTGCGGCCAGGGCCTCCCTGATTGCCTCCATCAGTTGCGGTGTAAAATGGGAGACCATTTGCTTCCGTTTGGTGGCCACCTTAATATCAGCCAGGATCACTTCCGGTGGCTCCACCTTGCCGTAACGTGATGAGAGTTTCACATACCCATATTTTTGAGTGAGTGCATTGTGGAGAGAATCATAGCTTGGTGTGGCCGTTCCCATCAGGACCCTGGCATTGTGGTGAAGGGCCAGGACCTGAGCCGTATCCCGGGCATGATACCTGGGGGCAGGATCGTGTTGCTTGTAAGAGTTTTCATGTTCCTCATCGATGATAACCAGCCCCAGTTCACGGAAGGGCAGGAAGATGGCCGAACGGACCCCGATCACCACGCTGTAGGTCTCATCGTCAGTTACACCCAGGAGATTCCTGTACACATGGACCCGCTCCGAATCGCTGTACCTTGAATGGTACACACCCACCCGGTCTCCGAATACACGGCGAATGCGCTCGATAATCTGGGTGGTAAGGGCAATCTCGGGCAGCATATAGAGGACCTGCTTGCCCTGCTCAATCATCTCACTGATCAAATGAATATAAAGCTCAGTCTTGCCACTGGAAGTTACTCCCTGCAACAAAACAGCCTGCCGGGACAGGAAGCATGTTTTGATTTCATGCAATGCTGTAAGCTGATCTTCATCAAGAGCTTTGGGAGATTCAAGTGAATCATCCTGGTCCTGATCCTTCCACAATTCCTCCTTCTCAAATTGTTCCAGTACCCCTTTCTTCACAAGAGCTGTTACAGCCCCGGCGTCTCCCGGATCCTGAAGGACATCTTTCTTTTTCAGTGCGCTTTCAAGATCCTTCTTCCCGGCCCCCTTCAGGGAAAGCAACTCTTCCACCAGGTGTTTTTGCCGTGGCGCCCGGGTCAATGTATCCAGTAGTACATGGAGCGCTTCTTCGGTCCTGTAAGATTCCGTAAACCGGATATACTGCACCGACTTCGTGGCAGTCGTATGGCGAATAAACTCATTGATCTCCACGGCTCCTTTTTCAACCAGCTGCTTCAGAAGCTTAAGCGGATTTTTAGATATTTCTGCCAGCTGAAGGTCCCCCAGGGTTACTTCCCCCTGGTCCTTCACTACCTCCAGAAGCAATCGTTCATGTTGATCCAGCACAACATCATCTTCGTAAGCCGTATTGTAGCGAACCCTTGATTCGCTCTCGGGTCTTAATCCGGAGGGCATGGCAGCCCGCATTACTTCCCCGGGAGTACACATATAGTAAGCCGATATCCAATCCCAGAGTGCAAGTTGATCCCCAGAAACAAGAGGCAGTTCATCAAGCAGGTCCATTATTTTTTTGGCCTGGAAGCCTTCGGGACCTTCCTTCTGAGTGGAACGGACAATGGCACTGTAGATTCGCTTTTTCCCAAAAGGGACCAGTACCCGGCTTCCGGGTACTACATGCTCCTTAAGCTCATCAGGTACCTTATAGGTATAGAAACCCTCAACGGCAAGCGGCAATATTACCTGGGCATAGAGATCCGGTCCGGACATAGACGGTAATGTACAAAAAAAGAGGCGCTTTTAATAGGAAAGGATCTCTACCATCTGCAATTGCTCCGGATCCACATTCTTCTGGTGCTTAATCACTTTTCTGAAGGGAACCTGGTCAATCTCATTGTTATGGTAGCCCACCATCACACTCTTCTGATCATCCATAAGGGCTTCCACTGCCGCAAATCCCAGTTTTCCTGCAGTTACCCGGTCATGGGCCGATGGTGTTCCTCCCCTTTGAATATGACCCAGTATGGAAACGCGTACATCAAAATCCTTGAAATCATCTTTCACATTCTCAGCAATGGCGAAGGCACCCCCCGACTCATCTCCTTCTGCAACGATAATGATATTGCTGGATTTATTCCGCTTAAAATCCTTATGCAGGTATTCTTTCAGGTTGCTGATCTGCCCATGGGCCTCAGGAATAAGGATGGCCTCCGCACCACAGGCAATTCCACTGCTCAGGGCAATAAAACCGGCATCCCTGCCCATTACCTCGATGAAAAACAAGCGGTTGTGACTTCCGGCAGTATCCCTGATTTTGTCCACAGCTTCTACAACCGTATTTAAGGCGGTATCGTAGCCAATGGTGTAGTCGGTGCCATAAATATCGTTGTCGATGGTTCCGGGAATCCCCACAAAAGGGATGTCATAATATTCATCACAAAATACCCTGGCTCCTGTGAGTGAACCATCGCCTCCTATTACCACCACGGCATCAATCCCGGCTTCTTTCAGATTCTCATAGGCCAATTTGCGCCCTTCGGCTTCCATAAATTCCTTGCTCCTGGCTGTCTTTAAGATCGTCCCGCCCCTTGCCAGAATATTACTCACACTGTTTGCCTTCATATCCACGAAATCCTTGTGGATCATGCCATGGTAGCCATAACGGATTCCGACAACTTCCATTCCATAATAAAGTGCTGTCCGTGTAACACCCCTGATGGCTGCATTCATTCCGGGTGCATCTCCTCCGGAGGTAAGCACACCAATTCTTTTGATTTTTCCCATTTTAGAAGGTCCTTATTAAGCGCAAAATTAGCAAAATAGTATTAAGAAGCGATTAACTTTTTCACCTCTTCCATAACCGATTCCAGCTGGGCCCTGGAGGTGGAGGTGGCGCCACTTATTCCGATGCTTTGGCAGGCATCGAACCACTCCTGTTTAACTTCTTCCTTGCTGCTGATACAATGGGTGGCGGGGTTAAGCGATTTGCAATACTCATATAACATTCGTCCGTTGGATGAGTTTTTTCCGCTTACAAAAAGCATCACATCATAGTTGCGTGCAAAGGTGGAGAGTCCGGGTTTCCTCTTTTTCATCTGACCACAGATGGTACAATCGGACCTGAAGTGCACATATTCTTTATCTCCGGTGTTTTTCTGCAAAAATTCCTTAAGTGCACTCTCCACCTCCTTGAAGTGTTCCGGATCCATGGTGGTCTGGGAGAAGAGCAGTACTTTCTTATGGGGATCGACCGAGCTTACCTCCTCCACTGAGCTCAGAACCAGGGCATCGCCGTTGACCTGGCCAAGCAGACCAATGGTTTCGGGATGGTCGGGTTTTCCATAGATGATCATCTGTTCGGTACTCCGGTCCATGGTATCATATGCCTTCTTGAGTTTCTTCTGCAATTTGGACACAATGGGACAGGTGCCATCGATCACTTCCACCCCATGCTCCCTGGCCGTAACATAGGTCTGGGGTGGTTCACCATGCGCCCGGAACAGGACCTTCCCGGAAGGAAGTTTACTCAACTGCTCATGGTCAATGGTCTTTAAACCCAGCTCCTGCAGTCTCTTCACCTCTGCTGCATTGTGTACCATATCTCCTAGGCCATAAAGGGTTTCTCCTTCACGCAGACGCATTTCAGCAGTCTTTATAACCTCCTCCACTCCAAAACAAAAACCTGCTCCCGGATCAATTTCAATTTTCATCAGCTCCCGATATTACACTTTGATAAAGATCTCTGAACCAAATCATTTGCTCTTCCAGAGTCATCTCACTGTTATCAAGCAGAATGGCATCTTCTGCCTGAAGCAAAGGGCTGTCGTCCCGGCTGGAATCTATGCGGTCACGTTTTTCAAGATTCAGCTTCACATCCTCGAAGTCGGCTGGCATTCCTTTTTCAATCATCTCTTTATAACGCCTTTCCGCCCGCACGTCCAGAGATGCAGTCAGGAATATCTTCAGGGCTGCATCGGGAAAGACCACCGTACCTATGTCACGTCCATCCATTACCACACCTTTCTTCTGGCCCAGCATACGCTGGTACTCAACCATCTTCCTGCGAACGGCTGAGATGGCAGCGATGTAACTGACATGAGCACTTACCTCCATTCTTCGGATCAGATCCTCAACCATCCTGCCATTCAGAAATATTTCCGTGCGCTGTTTCTCCGGATTGTGCTGCAAAGACAATTCGACCTGCTTAAGTAAGGCCTCGATTTTGGCATAGGGGGGAGCATCTGTATCCTCAAATAGTCCCGCCTCCATAGCTGCCAGAGTAACAGCTCTGTACATGGCTCCTGTATCGATATAGGAATATCCCAGTTCTGCGGCAATCAATTTTGCATAGGTGCTCTTCCCACAGGACGAGTGCCCGTCAAGCGCGATAATAATTTTTTGCTTTCCCACAATTTCTATTTTCAATTAGCCTTTCTGTAAAACTCAGAAAGATTGGTTGTTAGCGAAAAATGATTGGTCCCTCCTACCAGGTGATAGGATGCACGACCAAAGGTAAAATGGAACTTGGAGACCCGGAAGCCAAATCCCATGGAGAATCCGACCATCCCCGGATGAGAATTAACCTTCATTTCCTTTCTCCTTTTATAATTATAACCCAGATCTATATGAAAGTTTTTGCCTATAAGGAACTCCGTTCCAAGGATCACATGTCGCATAAAATTATCTGCAAAGTCATCAAAACCACTTGACTCCTCATCGCTCCCTGAGAATTCCACCTCATCGTTCTCAAGGGTATAGCTCAGATCCCAGCGTTCCAGATGCTGGAAGGTGACAATGAAACGGAATGGGGCATGAGCCAGATCCTGGGTGATGCCCGCCTGGATCTCAAAGGGCAGACTTTCCCTTGTGTTTGTATAGGATGTGATTTGAGCACCCATATTTTTAAACACCAGGCCGAAGCTTGTCAGGGATCTTGCAAGATAATAGCTTACTCCCAGATCCATGGCTATGCCAAAGGAATTATACTGTTCAAGTGAAGAGAAAATGGGTTTCAGATTCACCCCCGCTGATAATGCCGAATCCAGGAAACTCCTGGAATAGAAAAGATTGAGTGCATATTCAGAGGCCCTGAATGTTCCATGAGAGACACCCAGCTCATCGGTCTGATCGAAGGTTCCATAGTTTACATAATGCATGCCGGCTGCAAAATTCCCGATGCCCCCGGCAGAATGAGCATAGGATGCATAACCATAATTTACTCCCGCAAAATAATCCACATAATTCAAGCTGAGATTCCCATGCATTCCGGATGAGAGCAGGGCCGGATTATGAAATACCAGATTGAGATCCTGATCCCTCAGCGATACCACATCTCCGCCAAGTGCTGCAACCCGAGCCGAATTTGTCAGATCAAGAAAACTGTAAGTCGATCCTCCGCCCGTCTGAGCCAGTACTGGCTGCAAAAACAAACTTACAATTACGGTGTAAACAAAGCCTCGAATCATATCCTATTAAACGCCAATTGACAGGCTATATTATTCCTTCATGTACTTTATAATCATCTCTCCAGCCAGATTCACCCACGCCCTGTATGCACTGCAGTCGTTTGCATGCATCTGCTCCAGGATCCCCTGGTCAATTTTTGCTACACATATCCCGATCCCACTGGCTTGAATATCTGCACCGTTGCATTTCTGCTCAAAATGATTCTGCGTGGGGATAACTGCCAGAGGAATTCCCTGACAGGCTGCTTCTGCAGGGGTGTCAAATCCTGCTGTGCTAATTAATCCCTTGCAGGAAGCCATCAATTTACTGAATTTTTTTGCATCAAAGGGATGAAGCCTGATTCCGTCGGGGACTTCCATCAGCGGATTCAGAGAAGTAAACAGATCTACCTTGAATCCGGGCAAATTTCTGGCCAGTTGTACCAGGTCATAGAAAAATCCCTCCTGCAAAAGATAAACCAGGTATCTGTCACCCGCCACATAGCTCATCTCCCTGAATTCTTTTCGTACCAGGGGCGGTACCACCCGGATGGAATCACTGCCCTCAGCATTCCTGTATGAAAGTGCCAGAACCCTGTTGCACGAATGGATAATCAAGTTGGTATGCATCCTGAGCAAGGTTCTGTGCCAGGCCGGCCCCCCCATGCAAACAGAAGGGTTCAGGTGCAGGTAAAAATGATGCCCCAATCCTATTTTTCTGATGCCGGCAGCTGTTTTTCTCATGGCCAGGGCACCCAGGAGCTCATAAAAATTGAAAATCACCTCGGGCTGAATGGCAGCAATTTCTTTTCTGATGAAGGCAATGGACCTGAAGTAAGCCACAGAATGAATCAGGTTGTAGACTAGGGTTCGGCCCACGTAGATTCCCTTCTTATTGGGAGTACGCAGGAACCAGGGGCTCCGGTAGGTAAGTAAGATGTCGGGAAAGACCTTCCTGAAATAATCCGGTACTGCAGCAGAAGAGCGGGTTCCAAGTAGTACTGCTTCGACCGTATGTCCTGCCTCATCGAGGTACTCCTTCAGGGCCATTGCCTGGGACATATGGCCCTTCCCCTCACCCTGGACGATGAATAGACAGCGAGCCATTATCAGGCGTTTGGAATGTGACGGACCGATTCTCTTCCCCGATTGCTTTTGACCCTGAGGCTGCTGATCTGGGAGAGGAGGAGCCCCAGAATCACAATGACAATGCCCAGGATCTTCAAGAGAGGCATGGCTTCCTTTAGCACAAAGTAAGATACGATGGCAGTAACGACTGGGATCAGGTTGCCAAAAATATTTGCCCTGGCTGCTCCCAGCTCCCTGATCCCAATAGTTATCAGGATAAAACAGATCCCCGATCCGAATACGCCCAGGAATCCCACAGCCAGAAGGCTGTTGGTGGTCCATTGTATAATATCAAGGTGGGGCACTTCAAAAATCAGGAACAGCGGGACAAACATAAGCAGTCCGTAAAAACTCTGGTAAGCCGTAATGGTAATTGGTGTATAATCTTCCGCAAGTATCTTTACCACCATGGTGTAACTTACAGCTGAGAGGACTGCCACAAACATCAGCAAAATCCCCTTCCAGTCAGCTGCCAGTCCCCCGCTTTTTGTCAACACCACCAACAGCACTCCCGCAAATGAGATTCCCAGTCCGAGGTAGTTCATGGGAGTCAGTTTTTCCCTGAACAGATAGTAAGCTGCAAAAGGAACAATCAATGGAATGGTGGAAATAATGACGGCTCCAACTGTGGCTGTAACCAGGGTAAGTCCGAAGGATTCTCCCAGGAAATAAAAAAAAGGTTCCACAAGAGCCAGCAGGAAGAACCACTTTTGATCCTTTTTTTTGATCCTGTTCAGCCTTTTGAAGGCCAGAGCAAATCCAAAGAGGAAAAAAATGGAAACCAGCAGCCTGAAAAAAACAACGGTAATGGGTCTGAAAGAAAGAATGGCATACTTGAAAGCAACAAATGTGCATCCCCAGAAAACAAAGGCCAGGATGACCGCCACATATACGCCTGATTTAGACCTGCTCATCAGGCTGCCCTCAGACGCTTCAGGTTGGCCTTTTCAAGTTTTTCCCTGGCGTACTTGATCCCAATGTTTATATCCCCGGGATTTTCTTTGGAGGGCAATTCGAACATAGCATCCATCATAATGGCCTCACAGATGGAACGTAAACCTCTGGCACCCAGCTTGAATTCCAATGCTTTCTGAACAATATAGTCCAGCACTTTTTCATCCCACGACAATTTGATCCCGTCCATCTCAAACAACTTTTCATACTGCTTGATAATGGCATTTCGGGGTTCGGTCAGGATTCTTCGCAGGGCCTTTTCACTGAGCGGGTTCAAATAAGTAAGCACGGGAAGACGACCGATAATTTCAGGGATCATTCCAAAGGACTTTAAATCCTGAGGAGCCACATACTGAAGCAGGTTGTCCTTATCTACCCTGTCGATCTTCTTGGCTGCATTGTAACCTACCACCTGTGTATTCAGACGGTTGGCAATTTTATTTTCGATCCCGTCAAAGGCTCCACCACAGATAAACAGAATATTCTTTGTATTTACAGGTATCATTTTCTGATCGGGATGTTTCCTTCCCCCCTGCGGCGGCACATTTATGATGGATCCCTCCAGCAATTTCAAGAGCCCCTGCTGAACACCCTCGCCTGATACATCCCTTGTAATGGAAGGGTTATCGCTCTTGCGGGCAATTTTATCGATTTCGTCTATAAAGACAATCCCCTTTTCGGCAGCCTCCACATTGTAATCTGCCACCTGGAGCAATCTGGTCAGTACACTTTCGATATCCTCACCCACATATCCCGCTTCGGTAAGCACCGTGGCATCCACAATGGTAAAAGGCACATGTAACATCCTTGCAATGGTTCTGGCAAGGAGTGTCTTTCCGGTTCCTGTTTCGCCCACCAGTACAATATTGGATTTCTCAATCTCGATTTCCTCCTTGCTATCCTGCTGCATCAACCTCTTGTAGTGGTTATAGACTGCCACAGAGATATACTTTTTGGCCTCCTCCTGTCCGATCACATAGAGGTCCAGGAAGTTCTTTATTTCAGTGGGCTTCAGAAGTTTAATCTGTCCCATATCAAACTCACCGTGCACACCCAATTCTTCCTGGACTATGCTGTAAGCCTGTTCGATACAGCGGTCGCAAATGTGACCTGATATTCCTGCAATAAGAAGGTTGGTATCCTTCTTCTCCCTTCCGCAAAAAGAGCAACGGTCCATGACTATTTGTCTTTGGTTCTTAAGAGGACTTCATCTATCATACCATATTCTTTGGCCTCAGTAGCCGTCATCCAGAAATCCCGGTCACCGTCCTTGGTAACCTGAGCAATTCCTTTCCCTGAATGATCCGCAATAATGGCATATAGTTCCTTTTTCATTTTCAGGATCTCCCGTGTGGTGATCTCAATATCAGATGCCTGTCCCTGGGCTCCTCCCATGGGCTGATGGATCATGACCCGGCTATGCTTCAGAGCCGAACGCTTCCCCGGAGTTCCGGCGCATAAGAGTACTGCGGCCATGGAAGCAGCCATACCTGTACAGATGGTGGCCACGTCACAGGAGGTATACTGCATGGTATCGTAGATCCCCAATCCGGCATGCACCGCGCCTCCCGGAGAATTGAAGTAGACCTGGATATCCTTGTTGGGATCGGCCGAATCAAGATAGAGTAACTGGGCCTGTATAATGTTAGCCACATAGTCATCAATGGGTGCTCCAAGGAAAATGATGCGATCCATCATCAGCCTGGAGAACACATCCATGGAGGCCACATTTAACTGTCTCTCTTCTATAATCGTAGGTGATATATAGCTGTTGTACTGTGAAGTAAACTGGTGGAGGGACATGCTATTGATGCCCAAATGCTTTGTTGCAAATTTCTTAAAATCGTCCTGCTGGCTCATATTGTGCTTTTTATTTCTCGTACAATTTACGGAACTTCTCTGAACTGACCTCTTTTTCGTCCAGTTTGACTGTTGATTTAATGTAGGAGATTAGCTTCTCCTCACCCTTCTGCTCATAGAATTTCCTGGCCTCCTCGGGTTTCGACATCATCTCCTTGGCATAATTTTCCAGGTACTCGTCCGGAACATTGCTGATGCCATATTGCATGTACTGGTTAAGGGCCATGCCCTTGGCTGCCTCCAAAGCCTCCTCTTCCGATACTTTGATATCCTGTTGCTTTAACAGGGATTCTTTAATCAACTGCCAGCGGAAATCATCCTCATATTTTTCAAAATCCTCTTTGACCTGCTCCTCGGTGATCTGCTCATTGGTCTCCACCATCCAGCGCTTAAGGAACTCCACGGGAAGATCTATTTTTGCCTTCTTAATTAAAGCCTCACGCGCATCCACCATAAAACGGTATTCACTTTCCCGTTCATAATTCAGAGCAATTTCCTCGATAACCCGTTTGGTAAACTCCTCCTCGGTTTTTACTTCGCCCTCACCATAAACCTTATCGTAAAACTCAGTTCCAATAACTGCTTTTTCGAATTTCTGAACTTCTTCAATCACACACTTGAAGGTCCCTTCAAGCATGGCGACCTCTGCTTTATCTATTCTCAGGAGAGAGGCAACTTCCGTATCGTTGGGATAGGCTTTCTTCACATCAAAGATCACTTCAGCTCCGCTCCCTGCTCCGCTGAAAAGAATTTTTTGATCCTCATCTTTCATCATATCCAGAGACATGCTTACATTCTCCACACGGATGCCATTCTCCACTTCCTTGCCTTCCTTGTCAACTTTCACCAGGGTGCCCTTGATCAATTCATCCTTTCCGGCCTTATCTACGGAAATAAACTCACCAAAACGACCCAGCAAAGCATCCTTATGCTCATCCTGCTGTTTCTTATCAACCTTGATTTTATAATAGGGAACCTTATCCTTTGCTGTTACTTCCAGGTTGAACTCCGGAGCCAATCCAAGGTCAAATTTGAATTCAAATTCCTTATCATTTTCAAAATCGAACTTTTGTTCTCCGTCCTTATGGGGAAGAGGTTCTCCAAGGATATTGACATTGTTTTCCTTCAGGTATTCAAAAAGAGATTCCGAAACCAGCTTATTCACCTCATCTACCAGAACGGGGGTATGATACATTTTTTTTATGATGCCCATGGGTACCTTGCCGGGCCTGAAACCATCAACTTTCGCCTGCCTGCGATAATCTCTAAGTACCTCATCGACACGTTCCATATAATCTGCCTCTTCAACCTTAACATTGAGGATCGCATTTAACTTGTCGGTATTCTCCTGTGTAATATTCATTTTTTATAAAATATATGTGCAAAATTAGCAAAAACCGCAACACAATCGTTATAACATCCGAAAGCATAGCGGTTTATGCATGAATTAAGTGCGGATGAAGGGACTCGAACCCCCACTCTCGAAAGAACTAGATCCTAAGTCTAGCGCGTCTACCAATTCCGCCACATCCGCAAAATTTCCGCAAATTTAACCCAAATTTCCGGATTACAAAGGTGTAAATGAATTAACGAAGCTCGAAGTTTTGTCCCAGGTAAACTTTTCGTACCTGTTCGTCCTCAGCCAGATCCTCTGCAGTACCCGCTTTCAGGATGGTTCCTTCGAACATCAGGTAAGCTCTCTCTGTAATGGCCAGTGTTTCATGAACATTGTGGTCCGTAATCAGAATCCCGATATTAAGCTCTTTGAGTTTGGATACAATTTCCTGTATATCTTCAACTGCAATGGGATCAACTCCTGCAAAAGGCTCATCCAGCAGAATAAACTGCGGACTCAAAGCCAGGGCACGGGCAATCTCCGTACGCCGGCGCTCTCCTCCCGAAAGCTGAATTCCCAGGCTTTTCCGGATTTTTAACAGGCCAAACTCCGAAAGCAGGGATTCAGTTCTTTCATGCTGCTCATCACGGGACATATCCGACATTTCAAGAACGGCCTTGATATTGTCTTCCACGCTTAACTTCCGGAATACAGAAGCCTCCTGGGCAAGATAGCCGATACCCATCCGGGCCCGTTTATATACCGGCTCCTTGGTTATATCATCATCATTGAGAAGGATGGTCCCTTCATTGGGAGTGATCAGGCCCACAATCATGTAAAAAGTTGTGGTTTTCCCTGCTCCATTGGGTCCTAGCAGCCCCACGATCTCGCCCTGCTCCACACTGACCGACACTTCGTCGACCACCCTTCGGTTTTTATATTTTTTAACCAGATTATGTGTATGCAGCTTCATAGATCAAAGTTATTATTCTTTCTCTGAATCTTCTTGATCCGGTTTCTTGTCCTCTTCGTCTTCCGGTTTGCCTGCAGGACGCTTCCAGGGTTTCTTTGTACTCACTTCTTCTTTGTCCGGAGCTTCTTCTTTGTCCGGAGCTTCTTCTTTTGGTTCGGCCTCAGTCTTTTCCGAAGATTCTTCCGCAGACGCCTCATTAGTTTCTGTAGCGGATCCGGTTTCAGACTGCTCTGTTTCCGGTGCTTTGGCAGGCTTCTTCTTTTTTCTCTTGTATTCCTCTTCCCGTTCTGCTTCAGCCGCTTCCTGTTGCCTCATTATGCTCTTGCTGATTGCAATGCCGATCTCATAAAGCACCATCAGGGGAAGGGCCACCAGCACCTGGCTAAATACATCAGGCGGCGTAATAATGGCCGAAAGGGTCACTATAAGCACAAGGGAGTGCCTACGGTACTTTTTCAGGAAATCGGGAGTAACCAGTCCCACCTTACTCAGGAAATAAACCAGTATGGGAAGCTGGAAGACCAGTCCGGATGCCAGCACTACAGAGGTAATGGTCTGCACATAGGACCGCAGGGTAGGTGCGCTTATTACACTCTCACTTACTTTGTAGTTTCCAAGGAAATTGACAGAAAGCGGGGAGATAATATAGTAACCAAACAAAACTCCCAGGATAAAAAGCAGGGAAGTGAAAAAAACAGCACCCCTGGCTGTGTTTCTTTCCTTATCATAGAGTGCGGGAACAATGAACCTCCAGAACTCCCAGAAGATGTAGGGAAAGGCTACCACAATGCCAGCAACCAGCGACACGATGATGTGCATGGAAAACTGCTCCGCCATTTTAACGGTCTGAAGCGAAAAGGGATCCTGGTTAATACAAATACGCTGCAGGCCCAGGATTTCCCCGAGCTGACACAGCCAGCGATTGGTGGGGAAAGGGGGTTCTTTTGGAGCCAGGATGATTTTGTCAAAGACAATCTCCTTAAATACAAAGGCAACCAGTGCCAGGATAACAACCGCTGCAATGGAACGCAGGAGGTGCCAGCGCATCACCTCAAGGTGCTCAAGGAAAGACATTTCCCCTTCAGTATTCTTACTCATATTCAGTCTGGATAAAGGATGTGCAAAGTAACAAAAAAAAACTGACCCTCTTGAATCAGTATTCAATTTATACTATCTTTAATTTCGCCGGAGGAGAAAGGGAAAAATGGAGAACATAGGAGAAATACTTCATGAGAACCTGAAGAAGTATTTTGGTTTTGACAGTTTTAAAGGAAACCAGGAGGAGGTTATTAGCAATGTTCTGGCTGGCAATGACACCTTTGTCCTGATGCCAACCGGGGGAGGTAAATCCCTTTGTTATCAACTTCCTGCTCTGATCAAGGAAGGCACGGCCATCGTAATCTCCCCCCTGATTGCTCTGATGAAAAACCAGGTGGATGCCATGCGAAGTTTCAGCCTGGACGATGGTGTGGCACATTTTCTCAATTCTTCTCTTACAAAAAATGCCATTGCCAAGGTAAAGAAGGATGTGCTGGATAAACGAACCCGCCTGCTCTATGTGGCCCCCGAGAGCCTGACCAAAGAGGAGAACATCGACTTCCTGAAAAAGGTAAACATATCTTTCTATGCCATTGATGAAGCGCACTGCATTTCTGAATGGGGGCATGATTTCAGGCCGGAATACAGAAGAATCAGGCCCATTATCAATAAAATTGGTCAGGCACCTCTTATCGCTCTTACGGCCACTGCCACCCCAAAGGTCCAGCATGATATCCAGAAAAACCTGGACATGCTTGGCTCCAATGTGTTTAAATCATCCTTCCGCAGGCACAACCTCTATTATGAAATAAGGCCCAAGGTCCATGCAAGCAAGGAGATCATAAAGTTCATCCTGGCCAACCCCAATAAATCCGGGATCATTTACTGCCTCTCCCGGAAGAAGGTGGAAGAGTTAGCCGAAACACTTAAGGTGAACGGGATCAAAGCCCTGCCCTACCATGCCGGAATGGATGCCATGACCCGCTCCTCCAATCAGGATCAGTTCCTCATGGAAGAGGTGGATGTGATTGTGGCAACCATCGCATTCGGAATGGGGATTGATAAACCTGATGTGCGCTTTGTGATACATTACGACATGCCAAAAAGCCTGGAGGGTTACTACCAGGAAACAGGACGGGCAGGACGGGACGGAGGTGAAGGAAAATGCATCGCCTTTTACCGCTACAAGGATATCCAGAAGCTGGAAAAATTCATGCAGGGCAAGCCGGTGGCAGAGCAGGAAATCGGAAAGCAATTGCTGCTCGAAACCGTGGCTTACGCTGAATCGGCTGTCTGTCGTCCCAAGCTGCTGCTCAACTACTTCGGAGAATACATGGATGAAGGATGCGACAACTGTGACAATTGTCTGCACCCCAAAGAAAAATTTGAAGGAAAGTCGGATGTACTTTTAAGTTTAAAATCTATTTTAGCAGTACAGGAAAAATTTAAATCCGAGCATATTGCAAACGTTCTTTCAGGGATTGCCAACAGTGCTGTAAAGACTTATAATCATCACCATTCCGAGTACTTTGGTGCCGGGAAGGAGAAAGATGTAAAGTATTGGAACGCCGTACTCAGGCAGGCCCTTATTGCCGGATTGATAACAAAAGATATTGAGAATTATGGATTGTTGAGGCTGACAGAAGCCGGACATGAGTTTATTAAGAAGCCGTTTTCGATAATGTTGACACAGGATCATGATTTTGATATAGCCCCCGAGGAGGGTGTATCCACCGGTGGAGGTGGAACCGGGGCTGTGGATGAGGAGCTGTTGCACATCCTTAAAGATCTCAGGAAAAAGATGGCCAGAGAACTGAATTTACCACCCTTTGTGATTTTCCAGGATCCTTCGCTGGAAGACATGGCCATCCAGTACCCGGTGAAGAGTGACGAACTTCAGAATATTGTTGGGGTTGGTGCCGGGAAAGCTAAAAAATACGGAGAGAAGTTCCTGGAAGTCATCCGTGAGTATGTGGATGAAAAGGATATTATTCGCCCCCAGGATATGGTCGTCAAATCGGTGGTTAATAAATCGGGCGTAAAAGTCTATATCATACAGAGCATCGACCGGAAATTGAACCTGGAAGACATTGCCCATGCTAAAAACCTCGAACTCATGGATCTCATAGAAGAGATTGAGGCCATTGTTGGATCGGGTACTAAACTAAATATTGATTATTACCTGAACGAGATAATGGACGATGAAAAGCTGGATGATATTTTCGAATACTTCCGGGAAGCAGAGACAGAATCCGTCGATGAAGCACTTGCAGAACTTGGCGAAGAATATTTCACGGAAGAAGAGATAAGGCTTGTTCGTATCAAATTCTTTTCCGAGCTTGCCAATTAATATGCAGGAAATCCTTTCTATTCGCGGATTATCCAAATCCTATAAAAATGTGCGGGCCATCAGGAATCTGGATCTTCAGATTGCAGAAGGACAGGCCTATGGTATACTTGGCCCGAATGGAAGTGGCAAGACCACCACACTTTCGATCGTTACAGGGATCATCAGGCAGGATAGCGGACTCTATCGTTGGTTCGGCGAAGAGCCGGAGGCCAGTCAGCGACGAAATGTTGGTTCCCTGATTGAAACACCCCACTTCTATCCCTACCTGAACCTGGAAAAGAACCTGAGAATTATATGCGATATCAAAGGAATCCCCTACGGTGATATCGGCCGGGTTCTGGATACAGCACAACTTGCAGAACGGAAAAGATCCAGGTTTTCCACCCTCTCACTAGGCATGAAACAACGGCTTGGAATTGCAGCTGCACTTCTGGGCGATCCAAGAGTGCTGGTCCTGGATGAACCCACAAACGGACTGGACCCGGAAGGCATCGCTGAAGTACGGGAGATTGTCCTCCGGCAGGTACAGGCGGGAAAAACGTTGATATTGGCCTCACACATTCTGAGCGAGGTAGAAAAAATATGCAGCCATGTGGCCATCCTGAAGAAGGGCGAGCTCCTGGCCGACGGTCCGGTAAAAGAACTTCTGGCCGAAGATGAAATCATTGAGATTTCCTGCAATGACAACGATGAGCTAAGGAAAAAACTGAAAGGATCAAGCCTTGTTAAAGAGATTGAGGCAGAAAACGGACTGCTTATACTTACCCTGAATGAGGAAGTAAGTCCTGCTGAAATTAACTCTTTTGCATTTACCAATAAGCTGGTGGTTCATCATATGCTGAGCCGAAAAAGAAGCCTTGAATCGCAGTTTCTGGAACTGGTTAAGGAGGAATAAAGAGATGCGGCGTTTATTACATATAGAGCAAATCAAACTGCTGAATTACAATCCATTCCGGATTGCCCTTGGAATCTATGTCCTGGCCTTTTCCCTGGGTTTAATCATCTACCCGGCCATCGATAAGGAGATCCCGGTTATTTCACTCAGCGACCTGTTCCGTTTCCCGGATGTCTGGGTGTTTCTCACCTGGATCACCGAGCCATACAACATATTGCTGGCACTTGTTGTAATTATGATCACAACCAAGGAGTTTAACAATCATACGTTTAAGACCCAGTTGATTTTCGGACTGAGCCGTACCGAACTCTTGCTTCAAAAACTCCTGCTGGTGGTGGTCCTTGCCCTTTTTGCCACCCTTCTTCTGGGAGTCACTTCATTAATTCTGGGCTTGATTTACAGTTATAAGCTTACCTTCAGGATTGCCCTGGAGAACACCTGGGTTCTGGGGAGCTACCTGGCATCCTCCCTGGCCTATATGTCCATGGCTTTGTTGGTGGCCCTGCTGATCAAGAATACGGCACTTTCCCTGCTTACATTTTTGGCGATGCGGGTATTTGTGGATCCGGTATTGTTTCTGATCCTGCGGAAATACGAAGTACGCTGGTATCTTCCCATGCGAACCACCACCCAGCTGACTCCTCTGCCGGATCTGATTGAAATTTTTCAAAGGAAAATGAACAGTACGGAACCCATTGATGAATCGGCCCTGGATATCCTGCCGGAAGGCTTACCGCTATGGCTGAATTTCCTTATGGTACTTCTTTACACTTCACTGGCCATCTTTTTAAGCTATCGCCTGATGCAGCGCCGAAGATTCACTTAAACCTTCCATTCCGGCCTTCTAAAGAGGGCGCCAAATACAAGCAGCAGAAAATAGGGATAGTAAAGAAGTGAAACCGGAAGAAACAACTTCAAATCGCTTCGCGAGCCCACCAGCCCGCTAACCTTGAAAAGCATCATGAAATCTGCAAGAGATTTTATGAGCCATGCACCCACCAGCCAGGGCCACCAGGCCGAAAAAAGGAGAAGCCACAATGGCATCAGGAAGATTGACAGATTGGTCAGTACAACCAGCAAGGCCAGCAACTGTATGTCGATCATCTTCAGCTTTCCAGCTTTAGAGCCCCATCTAATACGTTGGGCCAGCAGTGAGCGCAGATCTTTTTGAGGGGCGGTTTTGACAAGGGAGTCTTTGCTGCTTATAAAAGAGAGGCTTCTCCCCAGTTTGCGGGCACCGATCATCAGGAACATATCATCGCCTGAAGCAACAGCATCTTCCGGATCAAACACACGCGTTTCCCAATAGAGTTCTCTGGAGTAGCTCAGGTTCGCACCACTGCACATCATGGGCCGGCCCACGTTGAAGGATCCCGCACCCGTCCCGATCAGGGACAGGATATCGAGTCGATCAAAAATCTCCAGAAAATTCCCTTTGCCCCTCCAGGTAGTCACCATACCCGCTACCAGATCGGAAGGATGTTTTTGCAGGAAGCATACATGAGAACTGATAAATCCGGGACCTATATGGCAGTCTGCATCTACCTGAATAATACGGTCATGCTTTGCATTTTGTATGCCATGGGCCAGGGCTTTCTTCTTGCCGGAACTAGCAGTGGGCAAGGCCAGATAACGAATGTTCACCCTTTTTCCCATGGATGATTTCACTATGGCTGCTGATCCATCCATAGAATGATCATCCACAAATAAGATTTCCATGTGGTCTGCCGGAAAAATCTGCCGGGAAAAATCTTCAATGAGTCCCGCCAGATGATCTTCCTCATTCTTAAAGGGAACCACCACACTTACAGCATACGGGGGCTCACGAAGATCCGGGGACAGATCGCTTTCCTTGTCTATTTCCAGGTGAAAGAGAAGGATTAACAGGGAATAGCCATAAATAATGAATAGCAGGATGATAAGAGGAAGAGCCATCTTGCGCTAGTCTTGCTGGTCAAAAAATGACTGCATCATTTCAAACATCTTTCTGAACTGCAGGGGTTTTGTCAGGAAACCATCACAACCGGCCTCCTTGCAGGCCACATAATTTTCGTCAAAGGTATTGGCCGTTGTAGCTATAATAGGCAGTTCGGGCCGGATCTGCTTTATTCGCCGGGTAGCTTCCAATCCGTCCACTTCAGGCATTTGCATATCCATCAGAACAAGATCATAGTGCGCATCCGAAGTGCAGGCCTCAATGGCTTTCTTTCCGTTTGCAGCATGCACCACATTGGTTTTCACCTGTTTCAGCACTGCATGAATCAGTTTGAAAGAAATCTGGTTGTCCTCAACCACAAGGACCACCTTTTTTGAAAAATCGAAATCGTATTTGCCACTACCAGCCATTCCTATCCCATTAGAACTCCAATTAAGGTGGCCGAGAGAAGTGAGGCCAGGGTTCCTGCCAGAAGAGCACGCATTCCATACTGGGCCAGTAATACTCTCCGTCCCGGAGCCAGGGCGCCGATTCCTCCGATCTGAATACCAATGGATGCGAAATTGGCAAACCCACAAAGCATGTAAACCGACATAATAATCGATTTTGTGTCTGCAAATAAACCCGCCGCTTTCATATCGGCCAGGTCTATATAAGCTACAAACTCCGTAAGAATGAGCTTTTTTCCCAGAAGGGATCCCACCAGGGTAACATCTTCCTTTGCCACACCAATCAGCCACATAAGGGGAGAGAAGGCATAGCCCAGGATAAATTCCAGGCTCAGCTCATCATACTTCCCATTGGTGAAGGAGAGAATCCTGTCGTTCAAACTGGTCCAGTCCCCCACCTTCACAAAAATATAGTTGGCAAATGCGATAAACGCAATGAATACAAGTAACATGGCTCCCACATTAACCGCAAGTCTCAGACCATCCCCGGTCCCATTGGAAATGGCATCCAGTGCATTTTTCCCTACCTGTTCCTTGCTTACTTCAATGGTCTTATCTACACCCTCGGTTTGGGGAACAATAATTTTCGAGATCACCACCACCCCTGGAGCAGCCATAATCGATGCTGTAAGAAGGTGCTTGGCAAAAATGACCTGTTGAACGGGATCTCCTCCACCCAGGAAACCAATATAAGCGGCCAGAACACCACCCGCAAGGGTGGCCATCCCCCCTGACATCACAAGCAGGATTTCAGACTTACTCATCTTCTCCAGGTAGGGTTTGATCAAGAGGGGAGATTCGGTCTGTCCCAGAAAAATATTTCCTGCCACAGAAAGACTCTCGGGCCCGGAAAGGCCCAAAGCCCGCGAAAGAACAAATCCAAATCCCTTTACAAACAACTGAATTACACCCAGATAAAATAGCAGACTGGATAAGGCAGCAAAGAATATAATGGTTGGAAGAATGGAGAAAGCAAAATTCTGCAGGCCAGGTGCCACTTCACCCGTATCAAAGCGCTTCAAAAGATAGGTGACTCCCTCGTTGGTAAAGGCCAGGATTTTTACAAATCCCTTCCCGATGAACTCGAAAAAGACCTGTAAAAAAGGCACATACAGTATTCCAATGGCAAGCAGGAGCTGGAAGAGCAATCCCAGGCCGACCATTTTCCAGTTGACTGCCTTCCGGTTGTTACTAAATGCATAGGCAATGGCTATCAGTACTGCCATACCAAGTATTCCCCGGAGTAGCTTTACAATGCTAAAATCAAAACCCACCTGTTCGGGAAGAATGTTGGACATTGGTAAACCTTCAGTAGCTTGCTGAATTACAGCATGTACTGTATCAACCATCAAAGTATCTGTAATCATTTGGACCTTCGGTTTATCTCATCCCTTATTTCGGAAGCTTTTTCATAGTCCTCCTTTGAAACTGCTTCGGCAAGCATGGATCTTAGATCATCCATGCTGGTTTTTGAAAGGTCCGTTTGCGGAGTTCCTTTTTTAGGTTTCTCAATCTTAACTTCACTCTCTTCATCCTGCGAAGCAGCAGGATGCTCAAAATCGCTTCCCTTTTCAAAATCTAGCACAATACCTGCTTTCTCCACAATTTCCTCAGTGGTATAGATCGGGCAGCTGAACCTGAGTGCGAGTGCAATGGCATCAGAGGTCCTGGCATCAAGAGTAATATGCTGTCCCTCCTTATCACAAAGAATATTAGCGAAAAATACTCCGTCTTCCAGCTTATGGATATTGACCTCCTCTAAAACAATTCCATACGATTCTGCGAAATTCTTAAACAGATCATGCGTGAGTGGACGGGGCGGAGCCAGGCCTTCAAGTTCTATGGCAATGGCCTGTGCTTCAAACCCACCAACAATAATGGGAATTCTCCTGTTTCCTTCCTCTTCCGACAGAACCAGGGCATAAGCACCCGATTGAGTCTGACTGTACGAAATGCCCAGGACGTTTAGTTTAATTTTTCCCATACCTCTTTTTGCACTCTTTACTCACAAACGTACATATAGTTTCATTTGTTTGCAAATGTAGCCGCTTCGCTCTCACCTCATTAAAAATGAGGTTCGGTTTTTATGATTACAATATACAGGAATTATAAAAAACTATATGGCAATTCCCTGAGATGACTTTCATTTTTGTAATATTCGGGAATAAAAACGAAAGTCTTATGAAGGAAATATAGAAATAACTAAGACATATTTCTCTAAAAAATAATTCACCTAAAACCTTTGTCTATCACACAATCTTTTCTATCTTTGCAGACCCAAAATTCTGATATAAAGTAAAAAGCATTGTAGAATGTACGCAATTGTTGATATAGCAGGACAGCAGTTTAAGGTTGCAAAAGACCAGAAATTGTTTGTTCACAGGCTGGAAGTAGAAGAAGGAAAGAAAGTTTCTTTCGACAAGGTTTTGTTAATCGATACCGGGAGTAAAATCTCTGTTGGCAACCCTGTAGTTAAGGGAGCCACTGTAGATGCCAAGGTTATCTCTCATATGAAAGGGGACAAAGTACTTGTCTTTAAGAAAAAGAGAAGAAAAGGTTATCAGAAGCTGAATGGGCACCGTCAGTATATGACACAGATCCAGATCGAAGGCATCTCGGAAAAAGGCGCAACAGCCAAAAAAGAAACTGCCGCAAGTAAAAAAGAAGAGGCCCCTGCAGCAAAAAAGCCAGCAGCAAAGGCAGCTCCAAAGGCAGCAGCTGAGAAGAAGCCAGCAGCTGAGAAGAAGCCAGCAGCAAAGGCAGCTCCGAAAGCAGCAGCTGAGACGAAGGCAGCTCCCAAGGCCGCAGCTGAAAAGAAACCCGCTGCTAAAAAACCAGCTGCTAAAACTGCAAGCAAAGCAAGCACGGAGAAAAAGCCTGCAGCAAAAAAGCCAGCTGCTAAAGCTGCTCCGAAAAAGTAGTATAAAACGTAAAAGTCTATAGATATGGCACACAAAAAAGGAGCCGGTAGCTCAAGAAACGGTCGCGAATCAGAAAGCAAGAGACTGGGTGTGAAGCTTTACGGCGGACAGATCGTAAAGGCTGGAAATATCCTCGTCAGACAAAGGGGAACTGTACATCATCCCGGCAGTAATGTTGGCATGGGTAAAGATCATACACTGTTTGCTATGAGCGATGGTATGGTGAAGTTCACCAAAAAAAGGGACAACAAATCTTACGTCTCCATCGAGCCGGTAGAAAACCAGTAGAATTATATAAATAATATATATTTTCACCTGTAATGCACTACCTTTAAAGTGTATTACAGGTTTTTTTATGCTTTCAATATGCTTACCATTCCCTACATTCGCGACAACAGAGAGGTCATACTTAAAGGTCTTGAAATCAAGAATTTCAAAACACCTGAACTGATCGATCAGATCATAGAACTGGATAACGGACGACGCTCCTTACAGGTTCAGACAAATGAACTACAGGCTGAGATGAACAAACTCAGTAAAGAGATCGGCATGCTTTTTAAGTCTGGCAAGCAAGAGGAAGCCACACAGGTGAAGGAGCTTACTTCGGGCCTAAAAAAGGAAATTGAAACCCTGGAACAGAACCTTCAACAAAGTAATTCTGCCTTAAACGAGTTACTGATACAGGTACCCAACATCCCCCACCCGTCCGTCCCGGCCGGAAAAAGCGAAGCTGATAATATAGAGATTCGCCGGGGTGGACAACTGCCTCAGCTGGCTGAAGGATCCATGCCGCACTGGGAACTGGCCAAAAAATACAATTTAATCGACTTTGAATTGGGTGTGAAGATCACAGGGGCAGGATTTCCGGTTTTCCGGGGCCAGGGTGCCAGGTTGCAGCGTGCGCTCATCTCCTGGTTCCTTGATCAGAATACAAAAGCGGGTTATGAAGAAGTTCTTCCTCCGCTGATGGTAAACGAAGCCTCGGGTTTTGGGACCGGACAGCTTCCCGACAAGGAGGGCCAGATGTACCATGTAACTGGCGACGATCTTTACCTGATTCCCACCGCTGAAGTCCCGGTTACCAATATGTACAGGGATATCATCCTGAATGCTGAAGATCTGCCTGTTAAAAATACAGCCTTTACACCCTGCTTCAGAAGAGAGGCTGGTTCCTATGGGAAAGATGTGCGGGGATTGAACAGGGTCCATCAGTTCGATAAGGTGGAGATTGTACATATAGAACATCCTTCACGTTCCTATGAGGCTCTTGAGGAAATGGTATCCCATGTGGAGCAGTTGATCGTAAAACTGGGGCTCCCTTACCGCATTGTGGAGCTCTGCGGCGGTGATCTCAGCTTTACCTCGGCCCTGACCTATGATTTTGAGGTGTTTTCTGCCGCCCAGGAAAAATGGCTGGAGGTAAGCTCGGTTTCCAATTTCGAATCTTACCAGGCCAACCGCCTGAAGCTCCGGTTCAGGGAACCTGGCGAAAAGAGACCCATACTGGCCCATACGCTCAACGGAAGCTCCCTGGCCCTGCCCAGGATCATGGCAGCCCTTCTGGAAAACTACCAAAGGCCCGATGGAATTGAAATTCCAGAAGTATTGCACCCCTATATGGGCTCCGGAAATGAAAAGATATCCTGACATCCCTGATAAATGAAATTAAAAACAGCCAGGAAAGCCTATCTTTTTGCCCTCCTGGCTGTTTTATTCTGGTCCACAAGTCCAACTGCCTTTAAGCTGGGACTCCGGTATATTGACACCTGGCAGCTGCTTACGGGTGCCACCCTTTCTTCTGCGCTTGTCCTGGGGATCCTGACCCTGGGTTCAGGGAGGCTGAAATTACTTCTTGCCATCTCTAAAAAGGATCTTGCTTTTTCAGCGCTTATGGGGCTTTTGAATCCCGTGGCCTACTACCTCATCCTGTTCAAGGCTTATACAATTCTGCCGGCACAGGTGGCACAACCCCTCAATATGATATGGCCCATTGTATTTGTTTTGCTTGCCATACCCATTCTGCGACAAAGAATCAGCTGGATCAGCCTGGGCGCCATGCTAATAAGTTTCTCCGGAGTGGTGCTGATTTCATTAATGGGTGGCACCGTATCGCAGGACCCGCAGAACCGGCTCGGCATTATCCTGGCCCTTTCTACTTCTGTGGTATGGGCGCTCTATTTTCTTTACAATACCCGGGATAAGCTGGACCCCCTTACCAGGCTGTTCCTCAATTTCGTTTTTGCATCCTTCTTTCTTTTACTGGCTGGAATCTTCAGGGACCAGCCATTTCCCGATTCCGCAGAAGGATGGTATGCAGCTCTATATATAGGAGTATTCGAAATGGGTATTACCTTTGCCCTGTGGCTGATGGCCATCCGGCTTGCACCAAGGAGCGACCGGATCAGCAACCTGGTATACATAGCACCTTTTCTGAATCTCTTGCTTGTCAACCAGGTGCTGGGCGAGAAAATTTATGTGACCACAGTGAGCGGCATCATTTTATTGGTGGCCGGCATTGTGATCCAGAACATAAGCGGAAAAGATGCAACATAGTTCTGAACGAATCATCCTCGGAATAGATCCCGGGACCACCATGATGGGATATGGCGTAATCAACGGAAGCGGGAAAACACCGGAGTATGTGGATATGGGAGCCGTGGATCTGAAACGCGAGGGCGATCATTATATGAAATTAAGGAAGATCTATGAGCGTACCATAGAACTGATGGAAAAGTACCTTCCTGATGAAGTGGCCATCGAGGCTCCCTTTTATGGCAAAAATGTGCAGTCCATGCTCAAACTGGGAAGGGCCCAGGGGGTGGCAATGGCTGCCGTGCTCTCCAGGGATGTCCCTGTATTTGAATATGCACCCAGGAAGATCAAAGTATCCATTACCAGCGCCGGGGATGCATCCAAGGAGCAGGTGGCCCGCATGCTGATGAGAATGTTTAACCTGAAAGAGCTTCCCAAGAACCTGGATGCCACTGACGGACTGGCAGCAGCTGTGTGCCACTTCTATCAAAATGGAATCAAATTGCCAAAAGCCGGTGCAAAGAATTGGGAAGAGTTTATCCGGAAGAACCCGGACCGTCTGAAATAATCCTACTTGATGGCCGATGAAATCTTCTCGGCAGTGGCCCTGAACTCCTGGTCTGAAAATTTCAGTTTTGGTTTGCTGAATTCAATATCATACAGATCATTAATGGGTATCAGGTGAATATGGGCATGGGGAACCTCCAGGCCAAGAACAGCCACTCCCACCCTCTTGCAATCTATGGTCTGATCAATTGCCAGGGCCACCTCTTTGGCAAACACCATCATACCGGCCAGCAGGTCATCCTCCAGGTCAAAAAGATAATCTGTTTCAACTTTGGGTATGACCAGGGTGTGCCCCTCAGCAAGTGGATTTATATCCAGAAATGCATAGTAATGCTCATCCTCATGGATCCGGTAAGAAGGGATCTCTCCTGCGATAATCTTTGAAAATATAGTTGCCATAAATGGAGAATTATAGAGAAATCTCTATGATCTCAAAGGACATCAGCCCCGATGGAACCTTGATATCAACCACATCTCCCACCTTTTTTCCCAGCAATCCTTTGGCTATGGGGGTGGCTACAGAGATCTTCCCGTTTTTTATATCAGACTCGCTTTCAGAAACCAGCATATATTCCACCTGCTGGTTATTTTTTGTGTTCTTGATCTTAACTCTATTGAGAATTTGTACCTGGGAGGTATCAATTTTTGACTCGTCTATGATTCTGGCTTTGGCCACCATATCCTCCAGCTTGGAAATTTTCATCTCCAGCAAACCCTGTGCTTCCTTGGCCGCATCGTATTCAGCATTCTCAGACAGATCACCTTTGTCCCTGGCCTCGGCAATCTGTTGTGAAATAGCCGGCCTCTCCACAGAGGTCAGCTGCTCCAGCTCTTTTTTGAGCTTGGCCAGTCCCTCTTCTGTCATGTAAGACGCTTGTGACATAACTAATTCCTCCTCTAAACAATAAAAACAAAAAGAATTCCGCATACACCGGAACTCTTCAAGCGTAAAATTACAAAAAAATCCTATATATCAAGACGATTGATGATTGCAGAGTAAACAACTGCCGTACCCGCATCAAAATCTTTAACAATCTCAAAATAGTCTGTACCAGCAGTTTCATCCAGGTCAATCAGCTCCAGCACCTCCATTTGCTCATCGCCACCCAGGATATAATCCTGCTCATCATCCTTATTCCGGTTCATGATCCGTTCGTATTCATCCATAATGCTTGGTCTGCTCCTCACATCATTTAATGATTCTTCAACGACCGGTACCGGCTCTGCCTCCTCCACTGGCAAATCCTCTTCGAAGTCCTGTAAATCCCGGACCTGATGCTCCTCCTGCCCCATCTGCAAAACACGCTCAAGGTTCTCCATAAACCCAGGACGGGCATCGCTTCCCGGCTCCTCAGAGGCTCCTTCTGCAGGTTTTTTCTTCTTCCCCAACAGCCCCACAATCACTGCAACAAGTGTAATGACTATATAGAGTATATTCCCAATGTCAAAATCCATCATTCTGTCTTAAGGCACAATAAAGCCTGTGTTTATCAGTTAAAAATACAAAAAATAGCCGATTTTCGTATTTTTGCATCAAAATGGCAAAAAGCCTTCAAATATTCTCAATCTGTGTCTTTCTTGCACTTATGGCAGCGATCTCTCCCTCGTGCGAAAACAATCGGGGACAGATCATTCCCTATGTTAAAGTATTCGTCGACCTTGATCTTTACGCCGAACTGGGCAACATGGGAATCGGCACAACAAAGATTCTTCCCAATGAAGGGCACCAGGGCATTGTACTTTACCGGGAAGACGACCTTGTATTCTATGCCTATGACCTTACCTGTACGGAATACCCGGAGCACGATGAAGCTGTTGTGGAAGATGAGGATTTTGTTGGCGTTTTTGAATGTCCCGAATGTAACTCCACCTATGTGCTGGTAAACGGGGCCTACCCAAATTCAGGACCCGCACAATTCCCTTTGGAAGAGTACCGCACCTCCATCCAGGGCAACCTCCTCATCATAACAAACTAGAGCTCGATAGTGTATGCATGCTCGCTTAAATTCGTAGTAAACTACGAATTATAGGCTTTGAATACATACACTATCTCGCAAAGGAATTCCTGATTTATTCAACAAGTTCACCAATGCGAAATAGTATTCGGTTTCGAAACCTACAATCTGTAGCTTGCCTACAGATTTAAGTGAGAAACGAATACTATGAGCTAGTACCTGTAGTGTTCTGGTTTGTAGGGACCTTCAATTTTCACACCCAGGTATTCAGCCTGCTCCGGCGTAAGCGTGGTAAGCTTCACACCCAGTTGCTCCAGGTGCAGCCTGGCCACCTCCTCATCGAGGTGCTTGGGAAGCATATAAACATCTGTCTCGTACTCATTCTTCCACAATTCTAGCTGAGCCAGGGTCTGGTTTGAAAATGAGTTACTCATTACAAATGAGGGGTGGCCTGTGGCACATCCCAGGTTTACCAGCCGGCCCTCGGCCAGGAGGAATATGGCATGACCATCTTCGTAGAGATACTTATCCACCTGTGGCTTGATATTGATCTTACGGATACCCTTCCACTCTTCCAGCTTCGCTACCTGGATCTCATTATCGAAATGTCCAATGTTACATACAATGGCCTGATCCTTCATGGCAGCCATATGATCAGCGGTTATTACATCCTTGTTCCCTGTGGTGGTAACAAAAATATTTCCTTGTTTCAGCGCTTCCTCCATGGTATTCACTTCAAAACCTTCCATGGCAGCCTGCAGTGCACAAATGGGATCAATCTCGGTCACAATCACCCTGGCTCCATAGGATTTCATTGAATGCGCACACCCTTTTCCAACATCACCGTATCCAGCAACCACCACAACCTTTCCTGCCACCATTACGTCGGTAGCCCTCTTGATACCATCGGCCAGCGACTCCCGGCAACCATAGAGGTTATCAAACTTTGATTTGGTAACCGAATCATTCACATTGATGGCAGGGAAAAGCAATTTACCCTGTTCCATCATTTGATAAAGCCTGTGTACACCTGTGGTAGTCTCTTCTGAAACTCCTTTGATATGGGGAGCAACCCTGTGCCACCTGCCGGGATCTTCGGCAAGAATCCCTTTCAATGTGTCATAAATCACAGCCTCTTCATGACTGGAGGCTTTCACATCCAGTACCGTGGCATCATCTTCGGCTTCGTGCCCCTTATGAATAAGCAGGGTGGCGTCGCCTCCATCATCAACAATGATATTGGGACCCTTTCCTTCGGGAAAATTCAGGGCCTGAGCAGTACACCACCAGTACTCTTCCAGGGTTTCCCCTTTCCAGGCAAACACTGGAACTCCTGAAGCTGCTATGGCTGCAGCAGCATGATCCTGGGTGCTGAATATGTTACAGCTGGCCCATCGCACATCGGCTCCCAGCTCCTTCAGAGTTTCAATAAGAACAGCTGTCTGAATGGTCATATGGAGCGATCCCATGATCCTTGCACCCTTCAGCGGTTTGGTATCTGCATGCTTCCTGCGAATGGACATCAGTCCGGGCATTTCCTTCTCTGCAATCTCAATTTCTTTCCTCCCGAATTCGGCCAGACTGATGTCTGCCACCTTATAGGGAAGCGTCTCTATATAATTCATTGTTTCCATCGATTTCATTTTGGTTTGCAAAAATACATCTTTCTTAAGTTTAATACTAACATGGGTGAAGGATACTGATGAATTTACTGCAGTAATCCTTGAATGGCGGTTTTGTCCTTATTAAGCTGCTGTTTCAATGCCTCCAATCCACTGAACTTCATCTCATCCCGTACCCGTTTAACAAAGTGGATGACGACTTGTTCATCGTAAAAATCGCCGCTGATATCGAACAGGTGAGCCTCGATGGTCTTCACTGCCATGGCACTGTCAATGGTGGGACGGAAACCAATATTCAGCATTCCCTTGTAAATCTTGCCTCTTAATTCGGTCCGAATGGCATACACTCCATTCATGGGGATCAGCTTATTGGGATCCAGGGGATGAATGTTGGCAGTGGGAAAACCCATCTGCCTTCCGATATGATTCCCTTCCACAATACTTCCTGATAGGTAATAGTCATATCCAAGCATCTTCCCTGCACTTTCCAGATCCCCCTTCAGTATTGATTCCCGAATGGCGGAGGAGCTAACAGTTCCTGATTCCGACCTGTATTCGGGCAGTTTTTCGATCCTGTAACGATTTTTCTCGGCGCACATCTTCAGGCCCTCCGGATCCCCCTTTCGATCCTTGCCAAAACGGTTATCATAACCAACCAGCAAAACTTCTATCCCCAGCCTGTCGACCAGGTAATCCTGAACAAAACCACATGCAGTCAGCGTAGCAATCTCCCTGGTAAAAGGGACAATAACCAGGTGATCAATGCCATGTCGATCCAACTCCCTGATCTTTTCCTGCCTGGTATGCAAAAGTTTGAAATCATGCAGGTCCTTGTTCAAGACAATACGTGGATGTGGCCAGAGTGTAAGCACTACGGTCTCTCCCCCGTGGGCCTCCCCCTGGGCTTTCAGGTGATCCAGGATAAACCCATGCCCCCTGTGTACCCCGTCAAATATGCCAATGGTAGCCACCGGCCTTTTCAGAGAAATCGTATCATCAATAGACCAAACCTTCATCTTATCAGCTTCAATAAGACCCTAAATTAATCCTATGCCTGACATACTCCAATACTATTAACAATTTTTCATTCAAATTAATAGTAACTTTAATGTGCAAATGGATGCAATACCTGAACTTATACAGAACGATCCCTGGCTGGAACCCTATGGTGAAGCCATTGTAAGGCGTATGAACAAGACCTTTGAAAGGGAAAAGCTACTTGCCGGTGCCAGCTCACTTCAATCTTTTGCCAGCGGGCATTTGTGGTTTGGCCTGCACAGACAGGAGAAGGGATGGGTGATGCGCGAATGGGCCCCCAATGCAAAAGAAATATTCCTGACGGGCACTTTCAACGACTGGCAGCTCCAGGAAGGATATCGTTTTAAACGGCTCGACCATGGCAACTGGGAGCTCAAGCTGCAGGAAGAGTCGATCCGGCATGGCGACCGTTACAAGCTGCATATCCGCTGGGAAGGCGGAGAAGGAGACCGGATTCCGGCCTGGTGTAAGCGGGTCATTCAGGATCCGGAAACAAAGGTCTTTGATGCCCAGGTATGGAATCCGCAAAAACCTTATCAGTGGAAGAATCCACTACCGGATCTTAAGGATTTACAGCCCTTTATCTATGAGGCCCATATAGGCATGGCCACAGAAGAGTACAAGGTGGGAAGCTATTCCGAATTCAGGGAACACGTATTGCCCCATATCGTCCGCAGCGGGTACAATACCATCCAGTTGATGGCCATCCAGGAACATCCCTATTATGGCTCCTTCGGATACCATGTCTCCAACTTCTTTGCTGCCAGTTCCCGATTTGGCACGCCCGAAGAGCTAATGGAGCTCATTGATGAAGCCCACGGGCACAATATCGCGGTGATTATGGATATAGTCCATTCCCATGCGGTGAAAAATGAGAATGAGGGGCTCGGGCTCCTGGATGGCGATCCGGCACAATTCTTCCATGGTGATCACAGGAGGGAACACGTGGCCTGGGATTCCCTCTGTTTTGACTATGGAAAAAACGAAGTAAGCCATTTTTTGCTTTCCAATGTGAACTACTGGCTCACAGAATACCGCTTCGACGGCTTCAGGTTTGACGGGATAACCAGTATGCTTTACTATGACCATGGACTGGAACGGGACTTTACCTCCTATGATTTCTATTTTGATGGCGGACAGGATGAGGATGCCATCACCTATCTCTCCCTGGCCAATAAGATGATCCAGGAGATCCGGCCCGGGGCAATTTCCATTGCTGAAGATATGAGTGGTTATCCAGGGCTGGCCCTTGCAGTAGAAAAGGGAGGTATTGGATTCAATTATCGTCTGGCCATGGGAACACCCGACTACTGGATCAAGACCATCAAAGAAAAAGCCGACGAGGAATGGAACGTAAGCGAGATTTTTCATGAACTTACCTCCAAGCGGGCCGATGAGAAAACCGTGGGTTATGCCGAATCGCACGACCAGGCCCTGGTGGGTGATAAAACCATCATTTTCCGCCTGATTGATAAGGAAATGTACTGGCATATGAACCTGGATGCCCAGAATCTGGTAGTGGACCGGGGAATTGCCCTGCACAAAATGATCCGCTTGATCACAGCCGCCACCGCGGGGAACGGTTACCTCAACTTCATGGGCAATGAATTTGGTCACCCCGAATGGATCGACTTTCCCAGGGAAGGAAACGACTGGTCCTACCAGTATGCAAGGCGTCAATGGAGCCTGATGGAGAACGAGGAGTTAAAATACCGGCAGCTGGGTAAATTTGATGCGGAAATGATCCGGGTACTCAGTGAATTCAAGATTTACTCCTCCCAGTGTACACATATCAAGTCCGACCAGGGTGACCTGGTGATTGCCTTTGAACGTTCAGGTTTGCTCTTTGTGTTCAATTTCCATCCTTCCAATTCCTATACCGACTATGGCCTGGCCGTAGATGCCGGAAAATACCAAACCCTCCTCTGCAGCGATCAACACGAATTCGGTGGTTTCTCACGATATGATACTTCCATCGTGCACCGGAGCATGGTGGAGCAGTCCTTCGGACTGAAGCACAAATTGCAACTCTATCTCCCTTCGCGTACCGGAATCATCCTGCAACATCAGGAAATTCCCAGGATCAGGTAGGTATTTCCGAACTATTGCACTATTTTTCTGTTCGAATGTTACACGATCCGAGCCATCAAACGGTCCCGGAATTAGCCCGGAAGATCGATCTGAAACAGGAGGAGGTGGATGTCCTCCGCTCCCTGGCTGAAGAGTGGGCAGGTATTGCTTCCCTTCCTGTTCACAAAGAAAAAGCAGAGCTTTGGCAAAAACTTAACGATCTGGATTCGGAACGGCCCATGGTCTGGATCAATGAGATTCCCTGGCATGAAATGAACTACAACGGGGAGCTGAGCCTGCGCTGTGAAAATGAATGGGCCCGGGCCCAGGAGGAACTCATGCGAAGGACCCTCTACCAGTGGAGACATATGCCAGGCGACATGATCATAAATCCCTGGCTGGATTGTCCCCTGTCCATACACAGCACCGATTTTGGCATCATTGAAGACGTGGACCTGGCTATTACCGATGAAACCAGTGATATTGTTTCGCGACATTTCAACATTCAGATCCGTGATATGGATGACCTGGAAAAAATCAGGCTCCCGCAGGTAAGTCATAACCAGGAAGCCACAGAGATACGTTTCAGCCTGATGCAGGACCTGTTCGGGGACATCCTCCCCGTTAAGAAACAGGGGCAGACGCATATCTGGTTCACCCCATGGGATTACCTGATTCGCTGGTGGGGCATAGAGGAAGCCATGATGGATCTGATCCTGCGTCCGGACATGGTTCATGCTTTCTACGAAAAAATGGTGCAGGCATGGATGGTAGAGCTGGACCAGTTTGAGGAACAGAAGCTGCTGTCCCTGGACTGCAACAACACCAGGATCGGATCAGGAGGCTTTGGCCATACCAAAGAGATGCCGGGCAAACCCTTCGATCCGGAATGGGTAAAGCCTTTCAACATGTGGGGCTGTTCCAACGCCCAGATTTTCTCGGAGGTCAGTCCGGAAATGCATTGGGAATTTGCCATTGAACACGATCTTCAATGGCTGGAACGCTGGAGTCTGAGCTACTATGGATGCTGTGAACCCCTGGCCGGAAAAGGGCATCTTCTGAAAAAAATTCCCAATCTCCGGAAAGTTTCCTTCAGTCCCTGGAATGATACCCCTAAGGGCATAGAAGAGCTGGGAAACGATTACGTGATCAGCCGGAAACCCAGTCCGTCCATTTTTGCATCCCGGACCTTCGACCCGGATCAGGCACGCCGGGAGATCAGGGAGTTCCTGGATCAAACAGGGGGCCAGTGTCACATCGAATTAATCATGAAAGATATTTCCACAGTCATGTATGAGCCCCGGCGACTCTGGGAATGGGAGAAAATCTGTATGGAAGAAATAAATGCTTAAAGCCCCAATCCAATGAATATCCCTACCCTTGACCTGATCATTATTCTATCCTACCTTGCTCTTATCATACTTATTGGAATTCTTTCTGCCCGAAAGAAAAAAGTGAGCAGCGAGGGTTTCTTCCTGGCAGGCCGCTCCCTGAACTGGGCCATGATCGGAGCGGCCCTTTTTGCTGCTAACATTTCCACAATCCATATGGTTGGGCTGGCGGCCAATGGTTTTAAGGACGGGATTGTATGGGGGAATTTTGAATGGATGGCCACCTTTCTGCTGATCATCCTGGCCCTGTTTTTTGCCCCTTTCTATTTCAGGAACAAGATCTCCACCCTGCCCGAATTCCTGGAGAAGCGTTACGGACCAAAGTCCCGTTCCTTCTTTGCTTTCATTGTTATCATCACGGCCCTCTTTTCGCATATCGGGATCAGTCTCTATGCCGGTGCGGTGGTCCTAAAAACCTTTTTCGGGATTGACATCATGGTATCTATCCTGGTGATTTCCTTTATTACCACGCTCTATAGCATCCTGGGCGGACTCCGTGCCATCGTTGTCATTGAGACCTTCCAGTCGGTCATTCTGATAGGCGGAGCCACCCTCTTAACCATTCTCTCCATCTCCATGCTGGGAGACCAGGGCATCCACTCCATGGAAGAGCTTAAAGCCGTCCTGAAACCCGGCCAGCTAGACATTCTTCAATCGGGCAAGGATACAATTCTTCCCTGGTATGCCATCTTGCTGGGTTACCCGGTGCTTGGGATCTATTACTGGTGTGCCGATCAGACCATCGTTCAGAAGGTGCTGGGGGCCAAAACCATGAGCGATGCCCAGAATGGACCGCTCTTTGCCGGTTTCCTCAAAATTCTGCCGGTATTTATAATGGTCTTCCCCGGCATCCTGGCCTATGCCCTGTTCTCCGATACTATTACAAATCCCAACGATACCCTGATGGTACTGATCTCCAAAGTACTGCCCAGCGGCTTAATCGGGCTTATGACTGCAGCACTGCTTGCAGCACTGATGAGTACCATATCGGCCGCCCTGAACAGTGTGGGAACCCTGGTTTCCCTGGATATCCTGAAACGAATGCGTCCTTCCACCCCGGATAAAATCCTGCTGAGAACCGGCCGGATCACCAGTCTGGTGGTCATTATCCTGGCCATCTCCTGGTCCCCCTGGATCGGTCGCTTTGAAAGCATCTTCGATGCCATCTCCATCATTCTGTCCATGCTCTCCCCCCCGGTAGCCAGTGTTTTTATCATGGGCATTCTCACTGCCAGGGGTAACGATCGTGTGGCCCTCTCAACCATGATTTTCGGTTTGCTGGCAGGAAGCCTGGTCTTTTGCCTGGACTTTGACCCCATTTCGGGATACCGGTATATTACGGACGGACTGGGCATCCCCTTCCTGATGCAGGCCTGGTGGCTCTTTGTATGCTGTACCCTATTCTACCTGGTGATGAGCAAATTCTCTGAACCCAGGCCCCTGGAAGAGATCCGGGAACTCATTTTCACGAAAGATACCTTGCGGGGACTGGGCTCCCGGATCCGCACCTACAAGGATCCCAGGCTCTGGGCTGGTCTTCTTCTCCTTATCATGATCTTCTTATACATCTATTTTGGCTAAGCTAATACCCTAATGCTATGAAAATCCTGAAGATTACCTGCCTGAGTCTGAGTCTTGTCCTTTCCGGGGCCTGTTCGGCAGAGCGTAATAAAATCCCTGAAGAAAAGGTCACCCGCTATGGTACAGTGATCCGGGTCAAGCCAGAAAAGCTGGAGGAATACAAAGCCCTCCATGCCCAGCCCTGGCCTGGCGTCAATAGCAAGTTAAAAGAGGTCAACATCCGCAATTACTCCATTTATTACCGCGACGGATACCTCTTTTCCTATTTTGAGTATACCGGATCAGACTTCGAAGCCGACATGGAACGTATGGCACAGGATTCCCTCACCCGTGAATGGTGGAAACTTACCGATCCCTGTCAGCAACCGGTGGAATCTGCACCAGAAGGCGTATGGTGGGCCCCCATGGAAGAGGTCTATCACCTGGACTAACCACTAACTAGCTTCCACCATCTGGCTCAGAGGCACCTAGATCCACCTTACCAGGGGAAAGTCCATCCGGTGCGGAATGTGCTCGTGCTTTGGAAATATCCTGAAACCAATATCAAAGACCCCTGTTTCCGGGACTTCCTGAACAAAGGTATACTCGGCCAGGGAACCTTCCACGCGGGTACACTGGAATTCCTGCTTGCCTCTGAAGACCTGGGAGTCATGCCCGCTGCCACTTTTCGTATGCACCATTTCCACCCCAATCTCTTCTGCCGACAGTCCATTCAGGTCCAGCACTACCTTCCCGGTATAGGTTTTACCCACCACAAATTCATCCCGGGTGGCATCGGGGAAATCATATTCCACCACCTTGATGCTCTTCCACTGTTCCAGGATCCTGTGTTTCCACAGCGCAAGCTCCTTGGGTAAAAGGTTTTCTTTCTCTTTCAATTGTCTGGAACGCTTAAAGAGCTTCAGATAGAACCTGTCGATATAATCCCGGAGCATCCTGTTCATGGTGAACTCGGGCGCCACACTGGCGATGTTGTTCCGGATCATTTCGACCCATTCGCCCGGTACATTCTCCTTGTCGCGGGTATAGAACTTTTCAGTAATGTTATTCTCCAAGAGGGTATAAATACGCTCGGCATCCAGTTCATCCTGCAGTTCCTGGTTATCGAAGGAACGCTCAATGGGTAACATCCACCCTGCATCCTCCCGGTAGCCTTCTGCCCACCAACCATCAAGCACACTGAAATGCATGGTCCCGTTCATCACAGCTTTTTCCCCGCTGGTTCCTGAAGCCTCCAGGGGCCTGGTGGGTGTATTGAGCCAGATGTCCACTCCGCGTACCAGACGCTTGGCCAGCTGGATATCATAATTTTGAAGGAAAACAATCTTCCCAATAAACTCTGGCTTTTTTGAGATCTCGACGATCATCTTGATCAGATCCTGTCCCGGAAAATCCCGGGGATGTGCCTTTCCTGCAAATACAAACTGCACCGGTTTCTCCGGATTGTTCACTATCCTGGAAAGCCGGTCGAGGTCTCTGAATAAGAGGTGGGCACGCTTATAGGTGGCAAACCTTCGCGCAAATCCGATGGTCAGGGCATCCTTATCAAGGGCCGTGGAAATCTCAAGCATCTGGCCCGGATTGTCCATCACCCTGGTGGATACAAGTGATAAACGTTCTTTTATATAATCGATCAAACGCTCCCGCTCAAGGCTTTTCAAATTCCAGATCTCTTTTCCCGGAACCTGTTTGATCTTCTCCCACATGGAACGGTCCTCCTGGCGCAGGTAGCAATCCGTTCCGAAGGTGCGCTCATAAAGTTTTTTCCAATCAGGACTCAGCCAGGTAGGAAGATGCACCCCATTGGTTACATACCCGATATGCAGTTCATCGGTCATATAGCCCGGCCATAGCCCGGTAAACATATCTTTTGAAACTTCCCCATGCAGCTTACTCACCCCATTTACCTCCTGTGACAATTTCACGGCCAGCACGCTCATTGAAAACTTTTCATCCTTATGGTTGGGATGGAACCTTCCCAGGTTCATAAAGTGATTCCAGGAGATTTTCAGGCGTTCGGGGTAATGGGCCACATAGGTCCTGAGCAAATCCTCCTCAAAGGAATCGTGTCCGGCCGGAACCGGTGTATGAGTGGTAAACAGGCTGGATGCCCGAACCAGTTCCACAGCCTCGGGGAAGGTCATGTTCCCGTCCTGGATATATTCTCTCAAACGTTCCAGGCTGGTAAAAGCAGCATGTCCCTCGTTGCAGTGATACAGGTCCGTATCAAGTCCAATACTGCGAAGAGCCCTGATTCCCCCGATACCCAGCAGGATTTCCTGCCGGAGGCGATGCTCATTGTCTCCCCCGTACAGGTTATGCGTGATACCCCTGTCGGCCTCCTGATTGGCCTCGTAATCCGTATCCAGCAGATAGAGGGGAATTCTTCCCACCTGTACCTTCCAGATCCTGGCAAAAAGAGTACGTCCGGGAAGCACAATCTGGATATGTTTCCAGTTCCCGTCTTCGTCCCTCACCGGCAAGACCGGCAGCCTGGAAAAGTCCTGAGCATCACTGAGAGCCACCTGTTCTCCCCCGGCCGATATCACCTGGCGGAAGTAACCATACCTGTAGAGCAGTCCAACACCCACCATGGGCAGGTTGTAATCACTGGCCTCTTTCAGGTAATCCCCTGCAAGCAGACCCAATCCTCCTGAAAAAGTCTTCAGTGAATTGTGAATTCCATACTCCATGCTGAAGTATGAGATCCCCGGCATTCCCTCCCTGGGCTTTTCTGCCATATAGGCCTTAAAAGCTCCGTATACCTTTTGAAGGTTCTCAACAAAATCAGCATCTGTCTCCAGCTTTTGCAGCGTATCATAGGAGAGTCGTTCCAGCAGCTCCACCGGATTCTCCTGGACCTCGGTCCACATCTCCGGATCAATGGAAGCAAACAGGTCAATGGCATCCTGGGTCCACGACCACCAGAGGTTACGAGAGAGTTCCTCCAAAGGCTTCAGTTTTTCGGGAATATTCTGCTGAACCAGTACCCGCCGCCAGTAGGGATGAATATCCACCAGTGCCTGCTCCGTTTCCGGAAGCTTTTCTATCCGTTCTTTCTCGTAGTAAACGAGCTCTTTCCCTTCGGCACTTTGCAGTGCCTTATCATAGGCCTGCCAGTAATTTTTGATCAGGTTGTCCCAAAGGGCGATCCGTGATATGGCATGTGCGCCCTCACGGTCGGTTTCTATTTCCTTGCCATCGAGTTTACAATTAGCAGCGATGGCCTGACTGATTCCTAAGACAACTTCTCCATCATTGAAATCATCCCTGGGAATCACGGTGATCCCGGGGACTTCCTTCTTGTATTCATTGTTCACCCAGAGCCCGAAACCGGTGAGCGAAGTGGTCACCGTAGGCACTCTGAATGCCAGGCTCTCAAGCGGGGTATAGCCCCAGGGCTCATAATAGGATGGAAAAATGGTCAGGTCAAGTCCGATCAAAATATCATAATAGGCCAGGTTAAAGATTCCGTCATCGCCGTTCAGATACGAAGGAACAAAGATCACCTTTACCCTGTCGTCGGGTGAGTTGTTAAGCCCATTACTTTTAATCCTGTTCAGGATCTGATCATGTTCCTCATAATGGAGATTGTGGGTCAGGTGATGCTGACTCAGTTCTTCCCTGCTGCCCTTATTCATAATCTCCAAAAGTTCCCTGTAGGGACCATAGTGGTTGGCAGGGATCAGAAGGAAGGCAACAGCCTTGCCGGGACAATTAGAGTTCCTGTTGAGTTCTCCCAGGGCATCAATAAACAGATCGATCCCCTTGTTCCTGAACTCGTACCGGCCACTGGTGGCCATCAGCAAGGTATCTTTCGGCAGCGGGTCACCCGTAAGTGCGGAAGCCACCTGCAGCATCTTCTCTCTTGCTTTTGTCCGGCTGCTATCAAATGATTCTCCATCCGGAACAAAACGGTCCTCAAATCCATTGGGCAGGACTTCGTCTACCTCTCGCTCATGAAAACGGTGACACTCCTTGGCCGTAAGTTCACTCACGGTTGTAAAAGCATCAGCATGGGTGGCCGCCAGTTTCTCCAGGGAGTGTTTGGAAACAACATTCAGCTCCCTGGCCTTCTGGTCGCCGTTCAGGTGATCCATCTGGCTATAAAGCGACTGCATGTTTCCTGCAATGGAACGGCCCACAGTGGTTGCATGGGTTGTAAATACAGTTCCCACGGTGGCTTGATATTTTTCCAGGTAGAGCAGTCCGGCCCCCGTCTGCCACTCGTGAAAGTGGGCGATGAGGTTTTTCTTTTCCAGATCGTAGTACCTTGAGAAACTCTCAATGGCCTGTCCGGCAGCATAGCCAAACAGGGCCGGCTCAATATAATCCCAATGACCACTTATGGAGTCCAGCTTATACGACTCCCAAAGGTTCTTGAATATCTCATCCTTACGATGAATAAAGGTTGTGAAATCTAGCACGACTGCAATGGGGCGGCCGGCAATCTTCCAACGGCCTATGCGCACCCGAATGCCCTCCCTGGCTGCATGTTCACGCCAGTCGGCGAACAAAGTGCTGTCTTCTTCAAATTCGGGATGCTCGCCACTTTCTCTCCAAACATCCGGACCTATGGTGATATACTGATCTGCCATCGCTTTGACAACATTCAGTGCTTTGGTGGAGATCACCGTATGGATCCCTCCAACTTTATTGCATACTTCCCAACTAACCTCGAATATATAATCAGGTTTTCTCATTATTAATATGTTTCAGATTT
>Ga0180435_10000556_pt1 | contig 39378 bp, 28 predicted proteins | sample SS_ome_3_FD_132467 | JGI IMG/M metagenome (GOLD analysis project Ga0180435, IMG submission 132467) | Hypersaline lake sediment archaeal communities from the Salton Sea, California, USA - SS_3_S_1 metaG | ecosystem: Environmental > Aquatic > Non-marine Saline and Alkaline > Hypersaline >... | reverse complement strand
GTCCTCCATCTCCACGCGCACGAACTCCCCGTGCGGCCGGATGGCCTCCGCGACCTGGGCGTACAGCTCGTGGGCCAGGTCCTCGGAGATGTTCAGGCCCAGGTGCGTCGGCTTGATCGACACGTACGCGTCGAGCTTCGCGGCGCGCAGGCGCTCGGCGCCCTCGACGTAGTCCTTGGCGACCTGGCGCGCGGCGGCTTCGTCCTCGACGCCCTCGCCGAGGACGTCGAGCACGCCCGGGAAGCCCTGCGCCGCGAGTTCGCGCAGGCGCTCGACGGCCTGGTCGAGGCGCTCGCCGGCGATGTAGCGCGAGGAGAGTCGCCGCATGATCGGTGTCGGGACCAGGGGGAGCGTGGCGATCGCCAGGGAGTCGAGGAGGCCCATGGCGCGGATTCTATCGCCGCGCGCGGCGATACCATCCGCCCATGACGAGCCGTGACGAGAGGAGCGACGCGCCGCGCGTCGTGTTGACGACCGCGCCCGACGAGGACACCGCGGACCGCCTCGCGCGCGGGCTGGTGGACGCCGGGCTCGCGGCCTGCGTGAACCTCGTTCCGGGCGTGCGTTCGATCTACCGCTGGCAGGGCGAGGTCGCGAGCGATCCCGAGGTGTTGCTCGTGGCGAAGACCGTCGCCGAGCGCGTGCCCGAGATCGAGGCGTGGCTCGCGGAGCACCATCCCTACGACTGTCCCGAGTGCGTCGCGCTCGAGGTCGCGTCGGTCGAGGCCGCCTACCTGGCCTGGCTGCGCGCGAGCGTGGGCAACGGAGCGCTCCAGTGACCGGTACGGTGCCAGACCCCCCGGTCATCGTCGATCGCGTGCGCGGAGTGCGCGCGATCGACGATGACCGGGGGGTCTGGCACCGTACCGGTCACTGGAGCGCTCAGACGCCCGTGCGCCGGGCCAGGTCGACGAGGCGCGGGTCGCCGGCGTGCGCGCGCTCGAGCCACGCGATCACCTCGACCAGGCGCGTGCGCGCGGCGGGGTCGAAGGCGGCGGCCTCGAGCAGGTGCTCGCCCAGCGCGAGGCCGAGCTCGAGCGCGCCCCAGGCCTCGGGCGGGTGGGTGGCGAGCCAGGCCTCGAGCACCTCGCGTCCGGCGCGCGGATCGCGCACGGCGGGGTCGCGCGCCTCGAAGCGCAACAGCGCGAGGCGCCGTCGCGCGGGCGGGTAGTCGACGCCGGTGGCGAGCGCGCGCTCGAGCAGGTCGAGGGCCTCGCGCTCGACGCCTTCGCTCCAGACCAGGCGCGCCAGCTCGTCGAGCGCCTTCGCGTCGGTGGGCGCGAGCTCGAGCGCGCGCTCGAGCCAGCGCCGACGCCGCTCGTTCGCCAGTTCGCGGTCGCCGCTCGCGAGCCCGCGCCGCTCCCAGGCGAGCGCCGTGTCGACGCAGGCGTTCGCGCGCAGGCCGCGACCGTAGGCGCCCTCGCTCGGCCAGACGCTGAGCGCGAGCGCGCCGATCGCGAGCGCCGCCGCGCCGACGGACACGCGCCGCGTCCCGCGTTCGAACAGGGCCGCCGCGCCCGCCGCCGCGAACGGCACGAGCGCGGGGTACCACGGCAGGCGGAAGCGCGAGTAGGTGAAGTACAGGAGCGCCGCGACGGTGGCCGCGAGGATCCATCCGAGGAGCGCGAAGCGCCAGCGCACGCTGCGTCCGCGCGACAGCACCGCGAACGCGAGCACGACGCCGAACGGCAACGGCGCGAGCCACAGGCTGGGCGCGCTCTCGCGCACGCTCGCGAGCACGACCTGGATCCCGTACTCGCGCGACGAGAGGTTGGCGACGAACTTGCGCGCCCACAGCGCGAGCGCGTCGCCCGGGTTCTCGAACAGGAACGCGCGGCCCTCGCCGAACCAGTACGCGCTCACCGCGCTCGCGTCGAGCGCGCCCGGCGTCGTGCCGAGCGCCGTCGCCGCGCGCCGCGTCGCGACCTCGCGCTGCTCGAAGATGTCGCCCCAGGCCACGTCCGGCGCGCGGAAGGTCCCCGCCGCGCCGACGTTGTTGCCGAAGTAGAAGTTGACCCCGCCGTTGGCCGACACGAGCACGCGCTCGCCCGAGCGCGACGCGTTCGCGTTGAGTCCGACGAGCAGCGGTGCGAGCGCGCCGACGATCGCGAGGGCGACCGCGGCGAGGTCGCCGCCGCGTGCCGACGCCCCGTCGACGCCCGCGGCGCGCCGCTGGCGCACGAGGTCGAACCAACCGCCGACGAGCAGGCCGACGGGACCGAACACGAGGTTGGGACGCGCGAGGCACGCGAGCCCGAAGCACAGGCCGGCGGCGAGCGGGAGCGCGAGCGTCCTCCGTCCGTCGGCGCGTGCGTCGAGCACGCGCACCGCGAGCAGCAGCCCGCCGAGCACGAGCGGCAGCGCGGCGTTGACCGCGAGCAGCCGCTGCTCGAACAGCACGAGCGGCGCGTACAGCACCCAGGCCCAGGCGGCGAACGCCACGGCACGCGGGGCGAGCACGCGGCGCGCCAACGCGACGAACAACAGCGTGTTCGCGACGCCGACGAGCGCCTGCAGCGCGAGCGTCGCCGCGAGCGCGCCGCCGGTCACCTGGTACAGCGCGCCGAGCAGCCACGGGTAGAGCGGCGGCATCCAGTACGGCTCGCCCGCGTCCCACGCCGCGCCGCCCGCGATCGCGCGCGCCCACGCGTCGTAGTACGCGGCGTCCGACACGAGCTCGCGCGTGAGCGGATCGAACGCGAACAGGTGGACGCCGACGATGACGCGCAGGAGGATCGACCAGGCGATGGCCCAGCGCACGGCCCGTCGCGCGGCCGCGTCGTTCGAACCCGACTGGTCGGGCCGCGGTGCTGCGGGCTCGTCCGTGTGCGTCGGCACGGTGGGGGCGGCGTCCGCATCCATCGCGGGAAGGTAGCAGGCGCGACCGTGCCGGCCGCCCTCGGGATCGCGGGCGCGAGACCCGCGCGCCCGAGCTTGCTACGGTCCACGACCGGCGCGATCCGGCAGCGCCCTCCGGCCTTCGCGATCCGACTGCAGCGCACCGAACTTCGCGATCCAACGACAGCGCACCGACTGCAGCTCTCCGATCAGGCGCCGACCGCGCGGCGCGCGACCACGATGTCCGAAGCCCACGCCCCGACGACGAACGCACCGGCGCCGACGAGCGGCGGTCCCGCGTCGGCGCTCCTGCTCCGCGCGCCCCGGGTGCTGCCGCGGATCGGGCTCGTCACCGCGCTCGCGGCCGGTGCGCTGCACGCGGCGCAGTGGGCCGAGCGCTGGCCCGTCGCGACGGCGATCCTCGCCGCGCCGTGCCTGTTCCTGTGGTCGTACGGGCTCGCCTCGCGCTTCCTCGGTGCGCGCGCCGGCGCGCTCGCGCTGGCCTGTTCGGCGCCGTCGTTCACCGTCGTCCACGCGGCGCTCGCGTCGTTCCTCGCGCTGCACCTGGCGACGGCGGGCGCGCTCGTCCTCCTGGCGGTGGTCGGCGCGAGCGTGCGCCCGCGCGATCGTGCGGCGTCGACGGAGCTGCGGGGGGACGGGCCGGACCCCTTCGGTCGCACGGCGCACGACGCGCTGCTCGGCCCGATCGTGCTGGCCGTCGCCGTCGCCCTGCCCTGGCTCGGAGCCGGTCCGATCGTTGCGTCGTACGGACCCGACGCACCCGACGCACCCGATGCGGTCGCCCGTTCGATCGAGCCGTCGACCGGGTCGCTCCCGGCACCGCTGCTCGAGCGCTTCGTCGAGACGAGCGCGGCGGCGCGGACCTTCGGCGACGCACCGGTCCTCGGCGCGGATCCGTGGCTCGCGGGTGCCGCGTTCGACGGGGCGGCCGTCGCCGCGACCCTGCGCGCTTCCTGGGGCACGGTCCTCGCGCTCGGCCCGTTCGCGCTCGGCGGCGTCGAGGCCGGCCTGTGTCTGCTGCTGGTCGGACTCGGCGCGGCGTCGTTCGGACTGGGCTCCGCTCGCGGACTCGCGTGGGGCGCCGTGTTCTTCGCGCCGTCCGTGCCCGGCCTGTTCGACGCGGACGCCGGTGCGTCCCTCGTGCGGTGGGGATCGGGCGAAGCGCGGATTCTCGCGTCGGCCTTCGCCTTCGTCGCGGCCTGCGCGTGGCTCCGCGGCGCGTCGAGCGGGAGCTGGCGCGTCGCCGCCGCCGTCCCGCTCGCCGTGGCCTTCGCCATCGACGCCTGGATCGGCGGCGTCGCGATCGCCGCGCTCACGCTCGCGTCGCTGTTCGGTCCACGCGCGATCGATCGCCTGCTCCCGGTCCTCGCGGCCGCGATTCCCGGACTCCTCGTGTCGACGCCGGACTGGCCGGACCGCAGCGTCGCAGCGGGCGGCTTCGTCGGGCTCGGCGCCGTGATCGTCGCCTGCGTGCTCGTGCTCGTCGTGCGGCGCACGGCCGGCGACCGCGCGCGGCTCGCGCTCGCGACGCTGATCGTCGGCGCCGTCGCCGCGAGCTGGGCCGGCGGCGTCGACGCGAACGCCGCGCTCTTCCTCCTCGCTTCGATCGCGGTCGCCGCGGCGTGGGGGACCGACACCGTCGCGGCCTACGCGGTCGTCCTCGCCGGCGCCATGGCCGGACTCCCCGATCTCGTCGACGCGGTCGACGCGCGCGCCGACCGGTCCCTGTTCGTCGACGCCGGTCCGCACCGCGTCGCCGTCCGCGTCGATCCCGAGGAGGTCGTCGACGCAGCGTGGGCCGGCGCGCCGCCGCCCACGGTGTTCGATCCGAGCTGGGTCGAACCGGTGGGCGTGTCGGATCCGCACGCGCACGACTGGGCCGCGCTGTGGGCGAACCTCGCCACCGACCGCGACCTGCGCGCGCTCGATCCGGTGCTGCTCGTGCTGCCGCGCGCGGTCGCGCCGCGCTACGCGGGAGGCGTGCGCACGGACCTCGCGGTCGACGGTGCTCGGGTCCACGAGGGCGTGCTGCTCTCGGGACTCGACGCCTGGCTCGCGCACACCGGCATCGCCGCGGACCGCGCCGTCCTCCCACCGGTCGACGACCGACTGGAGACGCTCGAGGCGCTCCTCGACGACGACGCACTCGTCGGTCCCGTGCACCGCCGCCGACTCGACGCGTCGCCGCGACCCTTCGTCGTTCCCGTGGGCCCGGAGCAACGCGACCGCGTGCGCGCGCTCGAACGGAGGCTCCTGGAGCTCGGCGGCACCGAGCTGTGGCGGCGCGGCGAGGTCGCGCTGTTCGGACTGCCGCGAGCGGCCTTCGCCGCGATCGGCGACGAGCGCTGACCGCCGCGCGCGCTACGCTGCCGCCATGGCGCTGCGGCCCAAGAAGCTCGAGAGCGCCGACCGTCACCTCGCGCGGTCGGTGCTGTGGATCGCGCTCGCGATCTACACGCTCACGTTCGGCGGAGGGCCGGGCGACCTGGATCGCGACGCGGAGCTGTCGTACCAGGCCACGCGCGCCCTCGCGTACGGCGACGGCCTGCGCATCACCGACGAGACGCCCGGCGGCGCGACGCTGCTCGCCGAGGGATCGCGCGTGCGACCCGTCGACGGCGGCGGTAGCGGCGTCGCGCTCGTCGAGCCCCTGCCGGTCGTGCTCGGCGTGCCCTTCTTCCTGCTCGGCGCGCAGTTCGCGCGCGTGTTCCCGACGGTCGAGGAGATCGATCGCGAGACCACGCCGGGCTTCGCGGGCGCGCGCGACGAGTACTGGAGTCGTCTGTTCGTCGGGTGGAGCCACGTACTCTTCGCGTCGCTCGCCGCCTGGCTCGTGTGCCTGTCGTGCCTGCGCCTGGGCGCGTCGCGACCGGCGGCGTGGATCGGTTCGGTCCTGCTGGTGACGACCACCTTCCTGTGGCCGGCGTCGTCGTCGTGGGTCCCGTCGGCCGCGTCGGCGTTCTTCGCGGCGTTCACGCTCCACGCCGCGCTGCGCATCCGTTCGTGCTTCTACGAGCTGAGTGCCGCGGGGCCGTGGCACTGGGTCGTTCTCGGCGTGGCGCTCGGCGGCGCGGCGGCGTGCGAACCGGTCTTCGCACCCGCGGCGGTCGTGGTCGCGATCAGTGCCGTGCGCATGAGCGTGCGCGGTCGCAAGCGTCTGTGGTCGATGCCGCTGCTCAAGGGCGAAGCCGGCGTGCGGCGTTCGTTCTTCGATGTGGCGCTGTTGCTGCTGCCGTTCACCGCGTGCGCCGCGCTGATGGGGTGGGGGAGCGCGCAGCGCGGCGAGCCGTTCCTCGCGGCGTACACCGGCGTCGAGCCCTTCGCCGGCGACGCCGGCTCGAACTGGGTCGCCGAGCTGGCGGGGCTGGCGGCGTCGCCGGGCAAGGGGCTCGTGTGGCTCGCGCCGTGCCTGCTGCTCGCGGTCTTCGGCTACGCGCGCCTGCGCCGCGAACCGCGCCTCGTCACCCTGACGGGGTGGGTCCCGCTCGTCGGCGCGCTCGGCGCCGCGGCCTGGGGCGGGTGGGCCGACCTGCGGGCGTTCGAACCGCTCGCGCTCGCGCCGGTGCTCGTCCTCGTGTGGCCGGCCGTCGTCCTGGGCATCGACCAACTGCGCGAGCACGGCGGCGGGCGCTGGCTCGTGGCCGCGCTCGCGGTGCTCGGCCTCGTCGCCAACCTCGGCGGCCTCATCGCGTCGCGCGGAGCGTTCCGCACGCTGGCCGACCACACCGCGGTCGAACTGTTCGACCTCGAGCCGTCGCGACCGTTCGTGCGACCGCACGACGACCTGCCCGGGCGGATCCTCGAGCGGCGCGTGGCCTGGGACTGGCGCACGGCCGCGCCCTGGGTCGGGTGGCGGCTCGTCCGCCACCGCGCGGCCGCCGCCCAGGGCGACTTCGCGGCCGAGGTCTTCCCGCTGATCCAGGTCGTGCTCGTGGAGGAGGGCGCGCCCGTGCGCATCGAGGCGGAGCGCGACCGCGGCTTCCACCAGTTCGCCTGGCACGACCTGGAGCAGCGTCTGGGCGGGCCGGTGTGGCCGGTGCTCCTGCTCGTCATCTTCGGCCTGGGTGCGGGCGCGGTCGGCGCCGCCGTCGGGCTCGATCCGACCAAGCCCTGAGGGCGCGCCGCGGGCCGGGACCGAGCGACGGGTCCGCGCCCCGGGGTCGCGTTCGGTCGGCCGCGCGCCGCTCCAGCGGTCCGCCGCCGGGGGAGCGGTCGAGCGCGGGGCCGCGCGCCTCAAGGTTTCGCGCGCCGCGCCCGATCCGACCCGGGTGCGCGGACCGAACGGACCCTTCCTGCGCGGCCTGGCCGCGGTGCTCGTCGCTCTGATGGCGGCGGGCGACGGTGGTGGCGGGACCGACGCCGCCGCCCGGCCGGCCCGCGTCGAGGCCTTCCGCTCGGGCGCGGGGGCCGAGGGGGACGCCAAGCTCGTCGCCCGCCTCGTGCGCCTCGATCTCGACGGCGGCGACGCCCTGCTGCACGCCGAGCTCGAGCTGCCCGGCGCGAACTGCCGCGTGCACCTGGTCGAGCGGCTGGGCGCCGACGGACGGCGCGCGCTCGTCCTGCGCGAGCGCACCGACCGCACGGTCCGTTCCCTGCGGCTCGAGCGCCCCTCCGGCGGGGCCGTCGAGACCGTGATCCACGGCGAGGGCGCCATGCTGCGCACGCGAGCGGCGCTCCCGCCGGGCGCCGTGGGGCCCCTCGAACGCCTCGAGGACGAGCGGCGCGGCGTCGCCACCGCCGGCCCGCGCCTGGCGCTGGACCCGTTCACCGGGCGCGCGCGGTCCCTCGTGACCCGCGGCCACTTCGTCCCGACGGGGCGCGGCGCGGGCCTGCGCCTGTGGATCGATCGCGACGGGGCCGGCGCGGTGCAGGCCGCGCGGCTGTTCTGCGGGACCCGGCTGATCGCCTGGCGCCCCGCGGCGGGTCGGCGCCTGGCGCTCGGCCTCGACCCCGCGCTCCACGAGCGGCTGCGCGGCGCCGTCGCGACGCGCTGAGGGCCCACCCCCGGCGCCGCGACCGCGCGGCGCACTCGCGCTCGCTGCTCTCGGCGCCCGCCCGCCGCTGCGCGGGCCCGGGGCTCGGAGTCCCCGTCCCCACGGGCAATGGTGGGGAGGCACCGGCGCAGTAGCATCCCCGACCCGCTCGCGTGCGAAGCGCGCATCGGCGCCCCGAGCACCGCCCTCCCATGCCGGGTCCTCCCCATCCCACCTCCGTGCCCCATCCCACGACTCCGTCCGGCGGCGTCGATTCGTCGCGGCGTGCCGCGTTCGATCGCGGCCGTCGGCCCGTCCGCGCCACCGCCGTCGGCCTCGTCGCGGTCGCCTTCCTGGCCGGCTCCTGCCGCAGCGCCGAGGAGTACGTGGCCGAGGCCGACGCCGACGTGTACGCGCTCGTCGCCGCGCGCCGCGCCGCCCTGGTCGAGGACCCCGAGGCCTTCTCGATCGACCCGCCCGAGGACAGTCTGCGCCAGCGGATCCTGCGCGCGGCGGCGGCCGGTGCGCCGCTCGAGGTGGGGTCGCTGACGCTGGCCGACTGCCTCGAGATCGCGTTCGAGAACAACCGCGACGCGGCGGCCGAGCGCGAGCAGCTCTACCGCGCGGCGCTCGACCTCACGCTCGAGCGCTGGCGCTTCGGCTGGCAGCCGAGCGCGACGGCGAGCGGCAACCTCGACGGTTCGCTCGAAGAGGCTTCGAGCTGGTCGGCGGACGCCGACCTCGGCCTCACGCGCCTGTTCGGGTCCGGCGCTCGCGTCGTCGCCGGCATCGGCCTGGGGCTGTTCGAGAACCTGATCACCGAGGACGGCGTCGTGCTGAACTCGAACTTCGACCTGTCGGTGACGCAGCCGCTCTTGCGCGGCTTCGGGTCGGAGATCGTCATGGAGTCGTTGACGCAGGCCGAGCGCGACCTGGTCTACGCGGTGCGCAACTACGAGCGCTTCCGTCGCACCTTCGCGTTCGACGTGGCGTCGCGCTACCTGCGACTGTTGCAGCAGGCCGACGGGTTGGCGAACGAGATCGCGAACGCGGAGAGCGTGCGCCTGGTGAGCGAACGCAACCAGGCGCTGGCGCGCGCGGGTCGATTGAACGACATCCAGGTCGACCAGGCGCGACAGAACGAACTCAGCGCGTCGAACGGCGTCATCGACGCGCAGCAGGCGCTCGACTCGGCCATCGACGACTTCAAGTTCTTCCTCGGGTTGCCGATCGAGGCGCAGGTCGAGTTCGATCTGGCGCAGCTCGAAGAGCTCGAGTCGAACGAGCTGTCGGACGTGGAGATCGCCGAGGACGACGCGATCGCCATTGCGTTGCTCGGGCGCTACGACCACCTCAACGCGCTCGGTCGCGTCGACGACGCGCAGCGCGCGGCGCGGATCGCCGAGGACCAGCTGCGCGGCGGACTGGGCCTCGTCGCGAGCGTGGGTGGCACGAGCAACGACGATCGTCCGGTCGATTACGACAAGGACGACATCAGCTGGGGGATCGGGCTCGACCTCGACCTGCCCGTCGACCAGATCCCCGAGCGCAACTCCTACCGCAACGCGCTCATCTCGCTGCAGGCCAACCAGCGCGCGGCCGAGGAGTTCGCGGACTCCATCACGGTCGGCGTGCGCGACGCACTGCGCGACCTGCGCAGCCGTTCGGAGTCCTACACGATCCAACGCCAGTCGGTCGCCCTGGCCGAGCGACGGGTCGAGAGCTCGTCGCGCAACCTCGAAGCGGGCCGCGCGGAGACGCGCGACCTGCTCGAGTCGCAGGAGTCGCTGCTCTCCGCGCGCAACTCGCGCACGCGGGCGTTGATCGATTTCCGCCTGGCCGAGCTCGCCCTGTGGCGCGACCTCGAGCTGCTCGAGGTCCAGGACGGCGCCCTCGCCGTCGACCGCGGCGCCCTGGCCGCCGCTCTCGAGGCCGTCCGCCTCGAGCGTGGATCCGCCTCCGCCTCGGCCACACCCCGAACCGAACGCGTCCCGGCCGAGCCGGCTGGGACGAGCGACGCCGAGGAGGCGTCCGAGTGATCATGAAACGATCGATCATCATCGTCACCGTCCTCCTGCTCCTCGCGGCTGCCGCCTACGGGGCGCGTCAGCTGTTCGGTGAAGGAGGGGAGTCCGAGTACAAAGGCGTGCTCGTCCGCCGCGGCGCGCTCGACATCACCGTGCTCGAGACGGGCAACCTCAAGGCGGCCAAGTCCGTCTCCTACCGTTCGGAGATCGAGGGTCGTGCGACGATCCTCTACCTGATCGAAGAGGGCACCTTGGTCGAGCCGGGCACGCTCCTCGTGCGCCTCGACGCGTCGGGACTCGACGACGAGCGCGTCAACCAGGAGATCGCGGTCCGCAACGCGCAGAGCGCCAGGGTGAAGGCCGAGCAGGAGCTCGAGATCCAGAAGAGCCAGAACACGAGCGACATCTCCGTCGCCGAGCGCACGCTCACCTTCGCGATCCAGGACCTCGAGAAGTACAAGGAGGGCGACTGGCCGCAGCAGCTCAAGCAGGCGAGCGACGACATCCTCCTGCGGCAGGAGGAGCTCAAGCGCGCAGAGGACACGCTCGAGTGGTCGCAACAGCTCTTCGACGACGGCTTCCTGACGCGCACCGAGCTCGAGGCCGACCAGCTCGCCGCGCAGCGCGCGACGATCCAGCTGGAGCAGGCCGAGCGCGCGAAGGAGCTGCTCGAGGCGTACGACTACCCGCGCGAGGTCGCCAGCCTCGAGGCCGACGTCGAAGAGGCCGAGCGCGACCTCGAGCGTGTGAAGCTCCAGGCGGCGGCGCGTCTCGTCGACTACGAGACGGACCTGCAGTCGAAGATCCGCAAGCTCGAGCTCGAGGAAGAGAAGTACGCGAAGATCGAGGAACAGATCGCCAACGCCGAGATCGTCTCCGACGTGAGTGGCATGGTCGTCTACTACAAGGAGCAGAGCCGCTGGGGTCGCAACGAGGACCCGATCCAGGAGGGCACCGAGGTTCGCGAGCGTCAAGAGCTCATCACGATCCCGTCGTCGGACGGCATGATCATCGAGGCGTCGGTGCACGAGTCGGTGCTCGAGCAGGTGCAGGTCGGTCAGGACGTGCGGATCACGGTCGACGCGCTGCCCGAGCGCGAGTTCAAGGGCCGCGTCCGCTTCAAGGCGGTGCTGCCCGACCAGAACAGCTGGTGGGCGAACCCCGACCTGCGCGTCTACCGCACCGAGATCGAGGTCGTCGACCCCGACCCCGCCATGCGCCCCGGCATGACCTGCGCGGTGCGGGTCCAGGTCGCGCACCTGCCCGACGTCCTGCACGTGCCGGTGCAGGCGCGCTTCTTCCGCGGCGAGCAAGCGGTCGTCTTCGTCGTCGAGGACGACCAGATCGCCGTGCGCGAGGTCGAACTGGGCATGTTCAACGAGTCGTGGATCGAGGTGCGCTCCGGCCTGGAGGAGGGCGAAGAGGTCCTGCTCTCGGTCCCGACCGGCTTCGACGTGTCCGACGTCCCGCCGCCGACGATGGAGGAGGGCGAAGGCGGAGGCGAGGGCGTTCCGCGCGGAGGCCCCGACGCGGGTTCGCGCGCGTCGCGCGGCCCCGGCGGCGGTGAGCGCCGCATGCCGGAGGGCTTCGACCCGTCCAAGTTCGACCCGTCCAAGTTCGACGCGTCGAAGCTGGCCGGGCGCGCGCCCGGCGCGAGCGGCGGAAAGGGCGAGGACGCGCCCCTCGTGACGCGCGACGGTGAGGACGCCGCGCTCGTCACGAGCGACGCCGCTCCGTCGGCCGCGGACGCGACGCCCAGCGGCACCGCGACGCCCGGAGGCGATTCGTCGACCGGTGGCGACGGGTCGGTCGTGGGCGGGGGACCCGCACAGTGAGCGACGACCCGGCGAACGGTGACCCGGCGAGCTCCGGCACGGTGAGCGGCGCGACCTCGTCGCTCGAGGTGATCACGCCGCCGTGGACGGGCCGCACGAGCAGCGGCTCCGGCCGTCCGCCGGTGGCGCGTCTCGAGGGCGTGTCGAAGGTCTACGGCGACGGCGACAGCGAGGTCCGCGCGCTCGACGACTTCTCGTTCGAGTTCGGCCAGGGCGAGTACTGGGCGATCATGGGCAGCTCGGGTTCGGGCAAGTCCACGCTGCTCAACGTGCTCGGCTGCATCGACCGCCCGTCCCGCGGCGACTACTTCGTCCGCGACACGCGCACCGCGACGCTCGACGACGACGACCTCTCCGAGCTGCGCTCGCGCGAGCTCGGCTTCATTTTCCAGTCCTACAACCTGATCCCGCAGCTCGACGTCCTCGAGAACATCACCGTCCCGCTGATCTACCAGGACCGTCCGCCCAAGGACGGCAACGATCGCGCGCGCCGGCTCGCCGAGCGCGTCGGACTCGGCCACCGTTTGACGCACCGACCCAAGGAGCTGTCCGGTGGTCAGCAGCAGCGCGTGGCGATCGCGCGCGCGCTCATCAACGACCCCGCGCTCATCCTCGCGGACGAGGCGACGGGCAACCTGGACAGCAAGACGGCCCTCGAGATCCTCGACCTGTTCGACGAGCTCAACGCCGAGGGCAAGACGATCATCCTCGTTACGCACGAACCGGACGTGGGCGAGCGCGCGCAGCACCTGCTCAAGCTGAAGGACGGACGCATCGAGTCCGTCGAGTGACCGGCGCGACCGGACCCGACCGCCCTCCACCGAACGCCCGACCTCGATCCGACCCGTGCTCCTCCAGACCGTCTCCCGCGCCGTCAGCCTCGGCGTGCGCAGCCTCCTGCTGCACCGACTGCGCAGTCTGTTGACCACGCTCGGCGTGCTGTTCGGCACGTCCAGCGTGATCGCGATGTTGGCGATCGGCGAGGGCGCCTCGGCCGAGGCCTACGAGCAGATCCGACAGCTCGGCAGTCAGAACGTGATCCTGCGGAGCGTCAAGCCGCCGGAGTCGGTCAACAGCTCGGGCGGCGGCAGCGGCAGCCAGGTGGTGATGTACGGACTCACGCGCGCCGACCATCGCCGCATCGAGGAGACCTACCCCGCGCTCGACGCCCTGGTGCCGGTGCGCGAGCTCAGCCAGGAGGTGCGCCACCGCGACCGCGTCGCGTCGCCCCGCGTCCTGGCCACGGCGCCGAACTACCTCGACGTTACCGGACGGTTCCTCTTGAAGGGCCGCTTCTTCGACGAGAAGGACGAGCAGGCCGTCGCGAACGTCTGCGTCCTCGGCAGCGAGCTCGAGCGGCACCTGTTCCCGACGCAGAGCGCGCTCGGTCGCGAGGTCCGCATCGGAGGCAACTACTTCACGGTCATCGGCATCCTCGCGCCGCGCGTCCGGCTCTCCGACGACCCCGCCCAGGCGGGGGAGGACACGACCGACGAGTTGCTGCTGCCGCTCACCACCGGGCGCAAGCGGTTCGGCGACATGACCGTCCGCCAGCGCGCGGGCAGTCGCGAGATGGAGCAGGTCGAGCTGCACGAACTCATCCTCGCGGTCGACGACGCGAGCAGCGTGCCGTTCGTCGCCGGCGCCTCGCGACGCCTGCTCGAGATGTACCACCCGAAGAACGACTACGAGGTGGTCGTTCCCCTCGAACTGCTCGCTCGCGCCGAGGAGACGAAGCGCATCTTCAATATCGTGCTCTCGTCGATCGCCGGTATCAGTCTGTTGGTGGGCGGCATCGGCATCATGAACGTCATGCTCGCCACGGTCACCGAGCGCACGCGCGAGATCGGTATCCGCCGCGCGCTCGGCGCCAAGCGTCGCCACATCGTCCTGCAGTTCCTCGTCGAGTGCGTCGTCCTCTCGGTCGTCGGTGGCGCGATGGGCGTCGGCCTCGGCCTGCTCATCCCGATCGCGGTCGAGCACTGGGCGGACATGCGCACGATCGTCACGCCGCTCGCGCCGATCCTCGCGTTCACGATCTCGGCCGGCACGGGCATCGTCTTCGGCATCTACCCCGCGTGGCGCGCGGCGACGATGGATCCGGTCGAGGCGCTGCGCCACGAGTGAGCCGACGCGCGCGTCCGTGGCCCGTTCACGCGGGCGTACGGCGGGATGCGTGCGGTTCGATGCGTCCAGCGTGATGTGTGCAGCGCGATGCGTGCGGCGCGTCGCCTTTCGGCGCGCACGGTACGGGTCGCGCTGGTCGTTCGCGCAGGCCGAGGCGCGTCGTCCGACGCGCGTGTCACGGGTCGGCGCCGCGCAGGGACAGGGCAGCGGCGGCGTGCGCGGCGCCGATCGAGGCTTCACCCGCGAGATCGGCCAGGGTGCGAGCCACGCGACGCACCGCGTGGACCGCGCGCGCGGAGAGCGCGTGCTCGGTCGCGGCGCGTTCGAGCAGCCCGACGCTCCGCCCGTCGAGCGGCGCGAAGGCATCGAGCTGGTCCACGCCCAGGCGCGCGTTGACGACGCCGTCCTGCCGCGCGAGGGCGCGGGCGCGTGCGGCGTCCACCCGCTCGACGCGCGCGCGCTCCCGGGCGAGGTCGGTCGCGTCGACGGCGCGGCCGCCGGCCACGTCGCGCGCCGACGCCGCGCCGAGCGACAGCCGCAGCTCGATGCGGTCGAGCACCGGTCCCGACAGGCGCTCGCGGTAGCGCGCCACCGCCCCGCGCGAGTCCCGGCAGCGCCGCACGGGATGCCCGAGCCAGCCGCAGGGACAAGGGTTCGTGGCGGCGACGAGCTGGAAGCGCGCGGGCAGCTCCACCGCGTTCCCCGCGCGCGCCACGTGCACGCAGCCCGCCTCGAGCGGCTCGCGCAGCGCCTCGAGCGCTTCCCGACGGAACTCGGCGAGCTCGTCGAGGAACAGGACGCCGAGGTGGGCGCGCGTGATCTCCCCGGCCACGGGCGGATTGCCGCCCCCGACGAGGCCGGCGTGGCTCGTCGTGTGGTGCGGGGCGCGGAACGGGCGCCGCTCGACCAGCCCGCCCGGCCACTCCCCGAGGGCCGAGACGAGGCGCGTGACCTCGATGCGCTCGTCGGGCGAGAGCGGCGGCATGAGATCGGCCAGCGCGCGCGCGAGCAGCGACTTGCCCGCCCCCGGCGGCCCGGTCAGCAGGAGGCCGTGCCCGCCGGCCGCGGCGACCTCGAGCGCCGTCTTCGCCTCCTCCTGGGAGCGGATCGCGGCGAGGGCCAGCGCGGCGCGCTCGAGCTGCGCGGGGGATCGCGCGGGCGGTGACTCGGGCGGTCGCGACTCGTCGGACGGCTGCCGTGCGGGCGGCGCCGACTCGCGCGCCGTGTCCGGGTCCGATGCACCGGCGCGCGACGCGTTCTCTCCACGGCCCGGGTCGACGCTCTCCCGACGGGTCGCCGACGCCTCCCCGTGCGCGCGCAGCAAGGCGTCGAGCACGCCGACCAGGTCGCTCGCGGCGAGCGCCCGCGCGCCCGGCAGGTGTCCGGCCTCGCGCGCGGTGCGCGGCGGCGCGACGACGCCGTCGAGGCCGAGCTCGCGCGCGGCGTCCGCCGCCGCCAGACCGCCCGGCACGTCGACCAGGCGCCCGTCGATGCCGAGTTCGCCCACGAAGACGCGATTCGCGGTCCAGGCCGGATCGAGGTGTCCGCAGGCGGTGGCCGCGGCCATCGCGAGCGCGAGGTCGAGCTGTTCACCGCGCTTGCGTCGCCCGGCGGGTTGCAGGTTGAGGACGAGGCGCCCGGCCGGCAGTCCGATGCCCGCGGACTCGAGCGCGCACAGGATGCGCCCACGACTCTCGCGCAGGACGGGATCGGGCAGGCCGGTCAGGACGACTTCGGTGCGCGCGCGTTCGGCCGTCTCGCTGTCGCTGCGCGTGAAGCGCGCCTCGACGACGACCGGTTCCGCGCGGGCGCCGACGAGGCAGACGCCGTGGATGCGAGCGATGGTCACACCGGCGGGACGGTGCGGGCGGTCGCTCGGTTACCGATTCGCGCGTGCTTTTCGCGCGCGCGTCGTCCGCTCGGCGCCAGGGCCCCCAGAACCACCGCGGGCCCCCGCCCGCCCACTCGGGGACGCGCGGCGCGGCCGGCCGTAACCGAAATTCGCTCGACGAATCGCACGACGCTTCGCGCGCCGAACCGCTCGGCGCGTCGCACCACGCGTCGCACCACCGAGCGCGGCCGACCCGCGTCAGCGCTTGCGCTCCAGCCGCACGCCTTCCGGCCAGAAGCCCTTTCCGAGCCACGCGCCGCCGTCCATCACCAGGCACTCGCCCGTGATGTACGCGCACGCCGGACTCAACAGGTACGCCGCCTGTCCGGCGACCTCGCTCGCGGAGGCGAAGCGGCCCAGCGGGATGTTCTTCACGATGTGCTCGCGCACGGCGTCGTCCGGCCACAGGTTGCGCTCGGCGCCGTCGCTCTCGAACGGACCCGGCGCGATCGCGTTGACGCGTACGCCGTGCTTCGCCCACTCGACCGCGAGCGTCCGCGTCACCGCGAGCATGCCCGCCTTCGCGGCGGCCGAGTGCACGACGCCGGGCATGCCCGTCCACGCGTAGGTCGCCAGCACGTTCAGGATCTGACCGCCGCCGCCGTCCGCGATCATGCGCTTGCCGAACTCGCGCGCGCAGTAGAACGCGCCGTCGAGCGCGATGCCGATCACCGCGCGCCAGGCCTTGTCCGACATGCGCTCGGCGGGCCAGACGAAGTTGCCGGCGGCGTTGTTGACGAGCGCGTCGACGCGGCCGTGGCGCTCGACGAGGTCGTCGGCCCAGGCGCGGATCGTGCTCGACTCGCGCACGTCGATCGTCGCGCTCTCCACCGTCCAGCCGCGCTCCTTCGCCTCGTCGAGCAGCGCGCGGTGGTGCTCGGCGGAGCGCGAAGCGACGCACACGGTGGCGCCCAGCGCCGCCAACGCGCGGCTGATCTCGAGGCCGAGCCCGGTGCCGCCGCCCGTGACGGCGACGGTGCTGCCGGCGAACAGGTCGGGCGCGAGATGGCGCGTGGCGGGCAGGTCGGCGGCGGGGCGGGGCTCGGCGTCGGTCATGGGAGCGAGGGGGTCGCGCGGAGGAGGGCTCGCGGTGGGGTCGGGGCGATCGAGTCGCTACCGTACCGCTCCCGCGCGCCGCGCACGCCGCGCGCCGACCATCCATGCAGATCCTCGACAGCTACCTGGAAGGCTCCTGGCGAGCCGGTACCGAAGCCGGCGCGCGCGAGCTCGTCAATCCCTACACCGGCGAGACGCTGGCGCGCTGCAGCGCGTCCGGCCTCGACCTCGGCGCCGCCTGCGCCTACGCGCGCGAGAAGGGCGGACCGGCCCTGCGCGCGCTGACCTTCGTCGAGCGCGCCGCGCTGCTGAAGGCGCTGTCGGGCGCGATCCACGAGCACCGCGACGACCTCATCGCGCTGTCGGCGAAGAACGGCGGCTCGACGCGCGGCGACGCGAAGTTCGACCTCGACGGCGCGACCGGAACGCTGGCGGCCTACGCGTCGTTCGGCAAGCGCCTCGGCGAGCGGCGCTTCCTCGCGGACGGCGACGGCGAACAGCTCGGTCGCACGCCGCGGTTCTGGGTGCAGCACGTGCGCGTGCCGCTCACCGGCGTCGCCGTGCACATCAACGCGTTCAACTTCCCCGCGTGGGGGATGGCCGAGAAGATGGCCCAGGCGCTGCTCGCCGGCGTGCCGGTCATCGAGAAGCCGGGCGAGCAGACCGCCCTGATCGCACACGCCGTCGCGAAGATCGTCGCCGACAGCGGCATCCTGCCCGACGGCGCGTTCCAGTTCGTCTGCGGCGGGCCCGAGGACCTGCTCGACCACCTCGGCAGCCAGGACTGCGTGGCGTTCACCGGCTCCGCCAGCACCGGGCGTCGCGTGCGCGGTCACACGGCCCTCGTCGAACGCGGCGTGCGCGTCAACATCGAGGCCGACTCGGTCAACGCGGCCGTGCTCGCGCCCGACGTGGACGACGACAGCGCCACCTACGAGGAGTTCCTGTCGAACGTGGTCACCGACATGACGCAGAAGGCCGGGCAGAAGTGCACGGCCGTGCGTCGCATCCTCGTGCCGAGCGACCGCGTCGAGGACGTCGTCGAACACCTGCGCGAGCAGCTCTCGCGCCAGAAGGTCGGCGACCCGAGCGAGGACGGCACGCGCGTGGGCACGCTCACCGACGCGCGTCAGCTCGAGCACGTGCGCCAAGGTCTCGCGCGCCTGCGCGAGGTCGCGGACGTCCGCACCGGCGGCGAGGTGCCCGAAGCCGACTACCCCGCGCAGATCGCCCCGACGCTGCTCGTCGCGCGCGACAGCAACGCCGACGCGCTGCACGACGAAGAGGTCTTCGGTCCGATCGCCACGATCCTGCCCTACGGCGGCGCGGCGGACGAAGCGGCCCGTCTCGTCAATCGCGGCGGTGGCGGCCTCGTCGTGTCGGTCTACTCGAACGACGCCGCGTGGACCGAGGCGGCGGTGCTCGAACTCGCGCCGTTCCACGGCCGCGTGTGGATCGGCTCGGACCGCGTGAAGGGCCAAGCCCTGCCGCCGGGCATGGTGCTGCCGAGCGTCGTGCACGGCGGACCCGGGCGCGCGGGTGGGGGCGAGGAGCTCGGCGGCAGCCGCGGCCTCGACTTCTACACCCAGCGCACCGCGATCCAGGGCTTCCAGGGCTTCGTCGCCAAGCGCTTCGGCGCGGACGAGCCCGCCGGCGAGGCCTGAGCGCCGCGCGCGGGCCGCGTCCTCGGGCCAGCGCCGAGCCGTCAGCCGTCGGCGCGCGACGCGGGCGCTTCGTCCGCCGCGCGCGCGGCGGCCTCGGCCTCGGCGAGCACGCCGCGCGCCCAGGCCTCGACCGCGTCCCGGTCGTCGCCCAGGTCGCGGCCCGCGAGCTGTCCGGCGGAGCGCACGAGCGTCTTCCAGACCACGCGCCGCTCGATGCGCGACGCGAGCACGCGTACGTCGAGCACCGAGCCCTCGACGAGCACGCCGATCTGCGGATCGGCGATCGCGGCGGCGCCGGCGACCTCCACGTCGAAGTCCTGCACGTAGGCGTACTGCTTGCCGATGAACACGTGCCCGCGCGGGCCCGCGCCGCCCGAGCTCGACGGCGGCGCGAGGATCGCGCTCGCGACCACGGGGAGCGCGGCGGGTGGGTTCATGTGGGCGAGGGCGGCGGCGGCGTTGCGCTGCACCTCGGGCGTGGACGAGTAGAGCGCGCGTTCGATCGGGACGATCAGCGCGGGCTCGTCCGCGCGGCCGAGCGCGACCGCCGCGGCCGTACGCACGCCGTCGTCGGAGTCGAGCACGGCGCGGACGAGCAGCACCTTCGTCTCGGTCGCGGGCGCGAAGCGTCCGACCAGCTCCGCGGCGAGGCGGCGCCCGAGGGGCCCCGCGCTGCGCAGGTCCCCGGCGACGACGGGCGCGACCGCTTCCCACGCCGCGCGTTCGACCAGGCGTGCGCCGGCGATGCGCCGCGCGGCCGGCGACAGGCGCGCCACGCTGCGCAGGCCCGACTCGATCGCCCGGGTGCGCGCGCGGTCGTCCTCGACGCGCAGGTCCTCGCGCGTCGGCAGCTCGAAGCCGAAGTCCAGCCGCTCGGCGACGCGATCGACGAAGCGCTCGACCATCGCCTCGCCGGGGCACTCGGTCAACGCGGCGTCCAGCTCGCCGATCAGCTCGACGAACAGCGCGTTCGCCTCGCACCAGCGCGCGAGCTCGAGGCGCTGGTGCACGGCGAAGCGCGTGTCCCCGAGCTCGTCGCGGCGGCGCTCGTACTCGTCGAGGAGGTCGGACTCGTCGACCCAGCGCGCCACGGCGCCCACGGGCAGCTCGATCCACGCGCCGTCGCGCGCCACCTCCCACACGCCGCTCGCGCTGCGCCGCGCGCGCGCCCGAACGGCGCCGCCCTCGGCCAGGAACAGCACGCGCTTCGCCGCGCGCAGCGCGAGGGTCGCGTCGTCCTCCTGCGCGCCGGGTGCCTCGGGTGCCTCGGGCGCGTGCGAGGCGTTCGGCGCGGTGCCCGTCGCGCGCGGGGCGAGCGCGTCGGCGGGGGCCGGGGCGAGGAGGAGCACGGACGCGAGGGCGTGGAGCGGGAGCATGGCGGGCGGGGCTGGGTTCGGCGGAGCGGGACCGCGGGGGATAGGTTCGCAGGTCCGCGCCGTATCAGCGCCGCGCCCGCTCCGATCCGTGCGGTTCGCGTCCCCTGAACGGACGGCGGTCCGATCCCGGCGCGAGGGCGCCTCGGGGCTCGGTGCGGCGGGGGTGCCCGGCCCGGCGAGGAGGCCCGGCCTCGCATGGAAGCTCGGTCCAGCGGCAACGCCCTCCGCGGCTGGGGTCTCGGACGGCTCGAAGACGCGCGTGAGCGGTCCCGAGCGCCAGGTGGCGCGCCAGGCGAGGCCGCGTCGCTCGAGTTCCGGCACGAGGTCCGCGGGGGCGCCGGCGCTGATCCACAGCTCGGCCGCCGCGCCGGCCGCGAGCCAGCGCTCGACGCCCGCGCCGAAGCCGCCGTGGTGGGGGAGCAGCGCGAGGTCCACACCGGTCGGCACGAGGTCGGCGTCGAGCAGCGCCGAGAGCCCCGCTCCGGTGCTGTCGCCGAACAGGAGCACGCGCCGCCCGCGCCACTCGACGAGCAGGTCGTACGAGCCTTCGTTGCCCGGCGTCGTCGCGCCGCGCAGGAGCGTCCACGACGCGTCCGCCGCGTGCCGCCCGCGCGTCGTGAGGACCTGCGGCGTGCGCAAGAGCTCGCGCCGCGCGCGCGGCGCCGCGTCGTCCGCGTGCCACGCGCCCGCGGCGAGCGCGAAGCGGCAGCGCGTCGAGAGCCACGGCACCGCCGAGCGATGGTCGCGATCGGTGTGACTCAGGACGAGTAGCCCGGGTCCGGGATCGAGGCGCGCGAGGAGCGGGCGCAGCGCGTCGCGATCCACGCCCGCGTGGGTCTTCGAGCCGGCGTCGAACACGACGAGCGGCAGACCCGGCGCGCGCGCCACGACGCAGGTGCCGTGCCCCACGTCGAGCGCCGTCACCTCGAGGCGATCGGGCGCCGTCGTCCACGGCACGAGCGTCGCCGCCCACGCGACGCAGGTGACGCGCGCGAGCGTGCGCAGCACAGGCGTGTGGTGCCGCGCGAGCACGACGAGCGACGCGAGCGCGAGCAGGGCGAGCCACTCGCCCGGTCGCGCGGGCACGAGCTGGGCCGTGCCCGGCAGCGCGTCGAAGAGCTCGAGTGCGCGGAGCACGCCCGCTTCGACCCAGGCCTGGGCGTGCGCCGTCGGAGCCGTCGGCGCGAGGAGCGCGAGCCACACGCTCGGCAGCCACACGAGCAGCGCCGGCGCGACGCACGGCGTGGCCACGAGCCCGATCGGTGCGAACTCGCCGAACACGACCCACAGCGCCGGCAGCGTCCCGAGGTTGGCGACGATCGACGTGCCGAGCGCCCACGCGATCGCGCGCTCGCACCGCAGTCGCACCACGGCCAGCGCGATCCGCCGGCGCGATCCCAACCACAGCACCGGGTCGATGCGCGCCGTCAGTCCGCGTCCGAACAGCACGCGCGCGACGCGGTCCGAGGTGGGGCGCGCGCCGAACGCGAGCGCGAGCGACGCGCCGTAGCTCAGCGCGACCGTCGCGTCGCGCCAGGCGTGCGGTTCGGTCGCCAGCTCGACGGCGAGCGCCAGGGCGAGCAGGCCGAGCGCGTCGCACCGCCGCGGTCCCGTGCGCGGCCAGTCGTGGGCGATCAGGACGAGGACCGCGACCAGGCTCGCGCGCACGACGGGCGGTCCCGAGCCGGCGAGCGCGGCGAAGGCGACGACGAGCAGTCCCGCTGCGAGCGCGCCGCAGCGGCGCGGCCACGGCGACGGCGCGCGCGGACCGCGCAGGCGACGGACGAGCGCGCTCACGCCGCGGCGCAGTGGCCACGCGACCAACAGCGCGAACAGGCCCACGTGCAGCCCCGACAGCGCGAGCAGGTGCCGCGTCCCCGTGCGCGTGAACAGGTCGGCGACGCCGCGGTCGAGCGCGTCGCGGCGACCGACGGCGAGGGCCGGCGCGAGTCCGCTCGGCGCGTCGCGCTCCGCGTCCGGCAGCGCGACGGCCCGCGCGAACAGGGCGTCGCGGGCGTCGGCGACCGCGCGCTCGACCGCGCCCGGCCCGCGCGCGCGCCGCAGCACGACGAGCTGGTCCGCGGCCACCGCGAGGTCGGGTGGGGGCGGCGCGGTGGGCGGCGCCACGGGCCCCTTCGCGCGCGGTCGAACCTCGAAGGGCGGCAGCAGCGCGACGCGCGAGCCCGACGCCGGCCACGGCGCGTCGGAGCGCAGACGCAGGGCGAGCGGGCGCCCGTCGTCGAGCACGAGCCGCGCACCGCCGCGCGCGCTGTGCTCGAGTCGCCCGACCACCGCGCCGCTCCCTTCGTCGCTCGCGGCCCCTCCGTCCTCCCCGACGAGCGGCGCGTCGTGCGCACCCGGCACCGGCGCCGTCGCACCGCGGACCACGAGCAGGACGAGTCCCGCCGCCGCCAGGCTCGGCCAGCGTCGCTGGGGGCGGCGCGCCGCGCGCACGCCGAGCACGAGCGCGAGCGACAGCAGCCCCGCGAGCAGCGCGACGGGGCCGGCGTCGCCCAAGAGCGACGGCTCCGACGGCGAGGCCGCCGCTCCTGCGAACCCCAGCCGCGGCCCGGCCCAGGAACCGGCCACGAGTGCGGCGCAGACCCACAGCCAGGGCCGTGCCGCGCGCTGGCGCCCGGGCGGCCGCAGCTCGCCCTCCTCGGTCCGGATCGTTCCCACCGGGGCCGGACGGACCGCGCCCTCGATCGGTTACCGATCCCGGCTAGACTCTTCGCCCCATGTCCCGCCTGGACCCGCGCCGCGCCCTCTTCCCGGGCACCTTCGACCCGGTCACGCTCGGGCACCTCGACGTGCTGCGCCGCGCGCGCGCGCGCTTCGACGAGGTGCTCGTCGCGGTCGCGGTGCACCCGACCAAGAAGGCGCTGTTCGGACCCGAGGAGCGCATCGCCCTCCTCGAGGCCTGCGTCGAGGGCGCGCGCGTCGTCTCGGTGTCGGGGCTCGTGGTCGACGCGTGCCGCGAGTTCGACTGCGGGACGATCGTGCGCGGCGTGCGACGCGGCGGCGAGTTCGACTACGAGGTCGGTCTCGCGCTCGGCAACCGCCACCTCGAGCCGCAGATCGACACCGTGCTCTTCGTGCCCGACCAGAGCCTGGCCCACGTGACGAGCTCGCTCGTGCGCGAGATCGCCGGCCTGGGCGGCGACGTGGCCGGCATGGCGCCCGACGCGGTGATCGAGGCCCTGGCGCGCACCTTCGGGCGCTGAGCCACCGGTCGCTGCGCTCCGTTCGTCCGGCTCCGACACCACTGCGCCCCGTCCACCGGGCCCCTTCACCGCGCCCCGTCCAACGCGCCGTTCCGCACCGCTCGCCCCCTCGCGCGAACGCTCCCACCGTTCCACCCTCCCGTTCCCCCGTTCGGCCCGCTCCTTCGGGAGCGCCTCACCCCGTCACCGCCATGACCCGCACCCGCGTCCACACGGACGGCGCGCCCGCCGCCATCGGTCCCTACAGCCAGGCCATCAAGTCGGACGGCCTGCTCTTCTGCTCCGGTCAGGTCGCGCTCGACGCGGTGACGGGCGAGTTCCACGCGGGCACCGCGGCCGAGGAAGCCGTGCGCTGCCTCGACAACCTGGGCGCCGTGCTCGAGGCGGGCGGCTCGTCGTTCGAGCGCGTGCTGCGCTGCACCGTGTTCCTCGTGGACATGGCCGACTTCGCCGCGGTCAACGAGGTCTACGCGCGCTACTTCGAGGGCGACACGCCGCCGAGCCGTGCGTGCGTCGCGGTCGCGCAGCTGCCGAAGGGCGCGCGCGTCGAGATCGACTGCATCGCCGCCTGTTCCTGACTCGATCCGGCCCCTCCACCGCTACAGCCTCCGTCTCCCATGAGCCTCGCCGCCGGCATCGTCGGCCTGCCCAACGTGGGCAAGTCCACGATCTTCAACGCCATCACCGCCGCGGGCGCCGAGAGCGCCAACTACCCCTTCTGCACGATCGACCCGAACATCGGCGTCGTCGACGTGCCCGACTCGCGCCTCGACGTGCTGCACCACTTCGTCAGGACGCAGAAGGTCATCCCCGCGGCCGTCAAGGTCGTGGACATCGCGGGGCTCGTGAAGGGCGCGAGCGCGGGGGAGGGGCTCGGCAACAAGTTCCTCGGCAACGTCAAGGAGACCGACGCGATCCTGCACGTGGTGCGGTGCTTCGAGGACGGTGACATCGTCCACGTGCACGGCAAGGTCGATCCGCGCGAGGACATCGAGGTCATCGAGCTCGAGCTTGCGATGGCCGACGTGGAGACGCTGACGCGCGCGCACGAGCGCGTGTCGAAGAAGGCGCGCTCGGGCGACAAGGACTCGATCGTGGAGCGCGACTGCTACGAGAAGGCGAAGACGCTGCTCGAAGCGGGCACCATGCTGCGGCTGGCGGAGTGGAGCGAGCGCGAGCGCGAGGCGCTGCGTCCGCTCTTCCTGATCACGATGAAGCCGGTGCTCTACGTGGCGAACGTGGCCGCCGACGACATCGGGACGGAGACCGCGCACGTGGCCGCGGTGCGCGCGCACGCCGAGGCGACGGGTGCCGGCGTCGTCGTGCTGTCGGGCGACATCGAGGGCGAGATCGCGGGCCTCGAGCCGGAGGAGCGCGAGGAGTTCATGAAGGAACTCGGGATCGAGGAGTCCGGCCTCGAGCGCCTGGCGCACGGCACCTACGACCTGCTCGGCCTGCAGACCTACTTCACTGCCGGCGAGAAGGAGATCCGCGCCTGGACCGTGAAGCGCGGCACGAAGGCGCCGCAGGCCGCGGGTGTCATCCACACCGACTTCGAGAAGCTGTTCATCCGCGCCGAGATCTACAGCGTGGACGACATGATCGCGCACGAGAGCGAGGCCGCGATCAAGGCCGCCGGCAAGCTGCGCGTGGAAGGCCGCGACTACACGATGCGGGAAGGGGACGTGTGCCACTTCCTCATCGGCAAGTGAGCCGCAGCGGCAAGTGAGCGCGACGCGGGAGTCGGTCACGAAGGCGCGTGCAGCGCGCGTCCTCGTGCTCCGCCTCCCCTCGCCCGAGCGCGACCGCTCCGGCGCGCGCCCTCAGTAGGACGCGATCTCGACCACCTCCACGCCCAGCGGCGTGAACGGCGGCAGGTTCGCGGGATCGGCGATCAGCGCCGGATCGAATCCGAAGTCACGCTTCGGCGGGCTGTAGAAGTGCGAGCCGCCCCGGAAGGTGCTGGGGAAGTGCGCCGAGGTCATCGGGATCACCGTCGACCCGCGGATCGTGCAGGTGATGCCGCCCCAGTGCTCGTGGAAGCGGAGCACGTTGTGGTACCCGCCGTTGCCTTCCTTCCCGTTCACCGACCAGGCCGGGTCGGTCTCGCCCGCGAAGACCGAGAGGTTGTAGTGCGTGTTGGAGGCCTTGGGCAGCTTGCCCTTCGTTTTGCTTTCGTTCCACGCGTTCGACAACAGGCTCACTTGATCCGCCATCACGGCCGCGGGCTTCTTGTTCACCGTGTTGTAGTCGCCGTGCACGTAGATCGGCGCGTCGCTCCCGACCGACAGCGCGCCGGGCAACTCGCTGCCGTTCGTGAGGCGGAACTGTTTCAGGTCGCCCTGCGGACCGACGCCCGGCGCGCCCAGGTAGAGCAGGCCGTTCGCAGGGAACTCGCCCGACGCGCCGAGCTTCGCCACGTCGATCTCGAGCGTCGGCTCGAAGTGTCCGCTGCCGTCCTGCGCGTAGCCGTTGAAGGTCGACTTGATCGACACCGCGCCGGCGACCGTTCCCGTTACGTCGTTGCCGTCCGAGTCGGTCGCGGACCAGTTCGTCCCGTCGAACGCGATGACGAGGTCCGCGTTCGCGTGCAGCTGGCCCTTCGTGTAGGAGCCGTTCCCCGCGCCGACCTCGACGTAGTCGTTGGCCGCGTCGTCCCAGTCCCACGCGCCGCCGTCGGCGGCGACGAAGCGCTGGATCTCGGCCGATCCGTTGTGCGAGATCGGCTTCGCGCCCAGCGTCTGGTCGAGGACCGTCTGACCGGTTCCGGTCTCGCCGGGTGCGGGGCCCCACAGCTCGAACGCGCGCAGCGCCCACGGACCCACGTCCGCCATGTCGTCGTAGTCGCCGTCACCGTTCGCATCGTGCCCCTCGAAGGTGCTGTCGAAGCCGCCCTTCTCGGACGCGATGCCGTCGGCGTCGAAGTCCGAGTTGCGCTCGGCGCCGACGAAGACGCGCGGCGCGCTCGGGTCGTACGGGTCGGCCACCCACTTGCGGAAGCGCACTTGCTGCTTCGACTCGGTGATGCACCAGTTGAACAGGTCGCCCGCCGCGCGGACGGAGTTCGTGTCGAACACGAGCCCGCTGTTCGAGCGGTTCCACAGGTCGCCGTTCGTGTGGACCGGGCCGGCGAGCGTCATCGACGGACCCGGGTGGATGCGCAGGTCGCCCTGGTAGAAGACCGCGTACTGGAACAGCGGGATCTGGTGCGCGCGGACGACGCGGCGCCGGACGATGCTGACGCCGTCGACGTCGACGCGCGCCTCGATCCCGAGCACGGACGCCCATCGTCGATAGCCCTCGTCCGCGAGCTCGAAGACGGGCGCGCGCAGCTCGGTGATCGTGTAGTCGAGCGCGTGCCCGGCGAGGTCCAGCCTCCCGCCCTCCTCTGGCGTACGACGGTTCTGGTAGGCGGTCTCGATCTCGCGCTGACCCGCGTCCAGCGTGGCGCGCGCCAGGAACTCGGCGTTGGTGCGCGCCTGTTCCAGCTCGGCGAGGTCGTTCGCCGTGCGCATGGCGGTGTGCAGCATCGCGGCGCCGGTGACGCTCATGATCGAGACGACCACGGCCACCAGGACGAGGATGCCGCCGCCGCGGCCGCTCCGCGCGGGCCGGCGCGGCGCGAGGCCCGTCGCCGTCGTTCCGTTCTCACACATCGCCGGCGCTCCCGTTGGGCAGGGTCACGGTGCGCGTGAACCACAGGGACTGTCGTTGATCGCCGAGGCCGTCGTCCTCGAGCTCGAGGCCGATCCGCAGGACGTCGACCGGGAAGGCGAAGCCGCTCGTCGCCGCGTCGTCGACGATGAAGCGCCGCACGCCGCGCGCCAGCACGCGGTCGCGCGCTCCGTCCTCGCGCCGCACGAGCACGTTGCTCCCGTCGGCGTCCGGCAGCAGCACGTAGCTGATCTCGGTCGGATCCCAGTCGATGTTCTCCATCGTCCCGTCGAGGTCCGGCCAGCCGTCGTCGCCAGCGTCCTGCGGCAGGACGAACACGATCTCACGCGCCGTCTGGCCGTCGGGCGCGGGATTGGCCGCGTCGTGCGCGTGGGGCGCCGGGGCGTTCGCCAGCGCGAAGTCGTCGATCAGGAACGGGTACTCGATCCCGCCGAGCGTGGCGAAGCCCGAGCGCTCGAGCTCGACCGTCATGTTCGACAGGGCGTGGTCGGCCCGTCTCACCATGTCGGCGCGCGACGACATGCGGTCGTTCTCGTCGCCGGAGGTGTGTAGCGTGGTCAACGCGCCGGCGATGAGCAGCGGGAAGATCGAGACCGTGATCATCGTCTCGAGCAACGAGCCGCCGGCGCGCGGGCCGGCGAGGTCGGGCGTGGACGCTTTCATCGCTTCACCACCGAGCACAGCTCCATCTGGACCGTGCTCCCGTTCGCGCGCTCCCACTCGACGCGCACGACGACGGGCAAGAGGTCCGGCGCGTCGTCCCCGGTCTCGAATCCGGGGTACTCGATCGTCGTGCGCTGGCCGGGGAGGCACTGCACGAGGTTCGCGCTGACGTCGACCTGTCCGGGTCGCCACGCCGTCTCCTCTGAGAGCAGCTCGTCCACCTCGTTCTCGAGGACGGTCGCCATGACGGTGCGCAGGTGCGCGGACGCGGTCAGCCGGCTCTCGGTGTGCTCGCGCAGCGCGTGGGCGCGCGCGGATTGCAGCGCGGAGGCCGACACGCCGACGACGAGGACGATCGCCGCGACCATGAACTCGACGAGGGGCGAGCCCCGTCTGCCGGCGCCGGGCCGGCGCGGGGAGCGGTGGAGGTAGGGACGCACGGCCCCTGGATCGAGTCGCGCGCTGCGCTCGGTGGAGGCGAGCTGGGAACTGTGTGGGCGCGGCCGGGGCGGCGCGGCTCCCGCCGGCCACAAGTCGCGATTCGGTGGATGGATACGGCGGCGGGTCGATCGGCGCCTGCGCTCGCCGAGCCCGCCTCTCGTTCGGTTCGACAGGGGCCCTCGGTGGGCCACCCTTCCTCTCGCGTCCCCCCAGGGGCCTCCTTCTCATGCGATCCACCCACCACTGGCGCCCCGCGGCGCTGCTTCGTCGGACCCTTCTCTCCTCGCTCCCGTTCCTCCTCGTCGCCTGCAGCGGCGGCGGTGGTGGGGGTGGCGGCGGCCTCGCGCCCGGTTCGAGCGTGCAGGTCGCTGGTACCTGGAACCTCGAGCGGGAGTGGTACTCCTGCAGCGGGGTACACCGCTTCGAGACCGGCCCCCTCGAGATCGTCGACACGGGCAACGGCGTCGACTTCGTCGTTCGCTTCGGAGGCCACGAGTTCGAAGGCGCCCGAGCCGGCGACCAACTCACGTTGAGCGGCGACTCGACCCTCGGCATCGAGACGCTGACGATCCTCGACGGGAGCCTGACGATCGGACCGGACGGCGAGAGGCTGGACGGAACGCTTCTGATCGATTCGGTCACCACCCCCTTCGTCACCATCCAGTGCGAACAGGCCCACGAGGTCCGCGCGTTCCGACCGGACTCGACGAACCAGTCCGAACTGCTCGGAGAGTGGGAGTGGACGCTCGGTGTGAGCGAGCGCTCAGGAGCGTGGACGGGCGATCCGGTCGGTACGACCACGCGCGTTCCCGTCTCCATCTTCCCGCAGCGAGAGGGTCGCTTCACCGCCGATCTCGTCACGCCGGACGGAGATCGGTTGCAGCTCGACCTCGAGGAGTCACCGGACGCGCTGACCGTGCTCGCCTCGACCCAGTCGATCGGGTTCTTCCCCCCGATCGAGTTCGAGGTGGAGTCCGGGGACCTGGCGCTCGATCGCGCCGCCCGTCTCGCCGTTGGTTCCTTCCGCCTGACCGAGTCCCCCGAGGACGGCTCGCCGGGATCGGCGACGACCTACGCGGTCGACATGCGCCGCGAACCGACGGGGACGACCTACATGCCCGTGGTCCGCGACGTCGGCGGCGCGTCGACCCTCCACGGTGTCGATGTCGATTCCGTCGAGCTCGTCGACCTCGGCGCCAGCGTCCTCGGAACGGCGCCGACCGGCTCCCTGTGGGAGGCGGAGGCGAAGCTCGAGGACGCGTGCGCGCTCCAGCGTCGCGGTGACTTCGACGCCGTCGCCGGGCAGGTCACCGACCTCGCGCCCCACACCCTCTACTACCGCGGTCCGGGCGGGATCTGGGCCCTCGACCTCGCCGAGCGGCGGGACGAGGACGGCGTCGAGCGCCCCTCGGTCCCCGAACTCGTCGTCGAGACCGAGCTCGCCGACGACGCCCAGCTGCGCTGCTACCCGGTCCTCAACGGCCCGCGCGGCGTGCTCACCTACCGCACGCCTCAGGGTCTGATGATGACCGAGCTCGGGTGGGACGGGAGCCGGGCCACGGCCGCGCTCCCCGCCGACACGGGCACGATCCACTTCGAGACGTTCGATCCCGAGACCGGCCTGTTCGACGGACTGATCGTCCGGCGGGACCAGGAGGTGGTCGCGGTGGAGAACTACAAGTTCGGCGGCCAGATCTCCAACTGGCAGCGCGGCGAGCTGCTCCGCGTCCGCGGCGATGGCACGACGCAGGTGCTCGGGCTGGCCGTGGACCCGGAGATCTTCCGCGGTGACGACGGGTCGGTCTGGTTCGGTCCCGGTGAGGTGTTCGGCGAGACGCAGTCGGCTCCGATCCAGCAGTACGACCCGACGACGAAAGAGGTGTACCTCCACGAGGACCCGATCCCCGGGACGTCGCGCAAACTCGTCGGCTGCGTGCGGAACCGCCTCTACGTGGTCTGGCGCACCGATGAGTTCGGTGCGAACGGACAGATCCGCGTTCGGGCGCATTGGGTGGGGACACCGTTCTCCGCCGGATTCAGCAACCTGATCGTGGCGTTCGACGACGTCGTCCCCGAGGCCGGCCTCGGCGGCGTCGAGGTCGAACTCGGCATCGATCGCAGCGTGGCGTACTACCTGCTGCCCGGCTCGCCGGAGCTCCCCACCCTCCGCAGCTTCCAGACGAACGCGCTCGCCACGGTCAACGCGGTCGTGCCGCTCGTGAGCAGCACGGGGATACTGACGCTGACAGGGACGGGCGGCAACACGCGCTTCGCCGGGGTCTTCGGGAACTTCCTCCTCAACAACATGAGCACGCTCGGCCAGAGCCTCGCACTCGATCTGACGACCGGTGCGGAGAACGAGCTCCAGGGCACCAACTGGCGCGAGCGGACGGGGCTCCGCGCGGACACGTGGCGTCTCGACGGAACGGGGGAGACCCACCGCTCGGTCCTCGCGCGCGGCGCGGACGACCTGTGGGTGCTCCCCGAAGCGGCGGCGGCCGTTCCCGTGACGAACCCCTTCGGGGAGCTCATCCGGTTGGACTCCGTCCAAGGGGCCTACGCCTGGGGCCAGTACTTGGCCTTCGCGAACGCGGGGCCCTACGTCCTCGTGTCCTCGACCGCCGGAGGCGGCACACGCCTCGCGCTGATGCACGACCGCCTCGTCGACTCGGCCGTCACGCTCGAGAACCCGACGCCGGGTCAGTTCACCGTGCCCGTGCGCTGATCCGACCCGGATCCCGTCCGCAGGCGCGCGGCGCGCGCGTGCCCCGCGAGGCCCTCGAGGTCCGCGAGGCGCGCCGCGTCGCGCGCCAGTTCGCGCAGGGCGTCGTTCGGCCGGCCCTCCATGAAGGTGCGCGCGACGAGGAAGGTCTGTGTGCCCAGCGGCCCGCTGAAGCGCGCGGTGCCGCCGGTCGGCAGGGTGTGGTTCGGGCCGGCGCCGTAGTCGCCGAGCACCTCGGCCCCGTCCTCGCCGAGGAACAGCGCGCCGTAGCGGCCCACGCGGTCGGCGAAGGCGTTCGCGTCCTCGACGACGACCTCGAGGTGCTCGGGCGCGAGCGCGTCACAGACCTCGGCCGCGGCGGCGAGCGTCGGTACGACGCAGGCGAAGCCGTTGTCGAGTGCGGCGCGTGCCACCTCGCGCGTGTCGAGGCGCTCGAGCTGCGCGGTGAGCGCCGCTTCGACGCGTGCGACGAACTCCTCGTCCGTCGTCACCAGCAGCGGCCGCGCGCGCGGGTCGTGCTCGGCCTGGGCCAGGAGGTCCGCCGCGATCCGCTCCGGATCGGCGCTCGCGTCCGCGACCACGAGCAGCTCGGACGGGCCCGCGAGCATGTCGATCGCGACCGTTCCGTTGACCAGCCGCTTCGCCGCGGTGACGAAGCGGTTGCCCGGCCCGACGATCGCGTCCACCCGCGGCACGGACTCGGTGCCCTGGGCGAGCGCCGCGATCGCCTGCGCGCCGCCGACGGCGAGGACGCGGTCCGCGCCGGCGATCGCGGCAGCCGCGAGCGTCACGCCGTTCGGACGCGGGCTCGCCACGATCACCTCGCGCACGCCCGCGACCCGCGCGGGGATGGCGGTCATGAGGACGGACGACGGCAGGGGATAGCGGCCACCGGGCGCATAGCAGCCGGCGCGTTCGACCGGCACGAAGCGCTGACCGCAGCGGCCCCAGTCGGTCTCGATCTCGAAGTCGACGAGCGCCTCGCGCTGGGCGCGCGCGAAGCGTTCGATGCGCGCGGCCGTGCGCTCGAGCAACGCGCGCACCTGGGTGTCGATCCGCTCGCACGCGTGCTCGAGGGCGTCGCGTTCGATCACGAGCGGCGCGCCCGGCTCGAGGTCGCCGAAGCGCTCGGCGTGGGCGCGCACCGCCGCGTCGCCGCCGCGCCGCACGCTCTCGAGGACCTCGCGCGCGACCGCTTCGGCCTCGGCGTCGTCGGCGCCGGCGGCGGCCGCGCGGCGCAGAGCCTCGTCGATCGAGACAGGTTCGAGCAGAGTGCTCACGACTCCACCTCCTCGGACCGCGTCGGCTTCGCGTCCCCGCCGCGACGGGTGGCGCGTCGGGCGCGCCGGTCGAGCACGCGTTCGACCTCGGCGAACGACGCTCCCGACGCGGCGCACTTCACCGCGGCGAAGTAGAGGAGGTCGGCGGCCTCCTCGGCGACGCGCTCGGGAACCGACTCCGCGGCCAGCTCGCTCGCTTCCTCGACGAGCTTCGACGCGAGGAGCCCAGCGTCGTCGAACAGCCGCGCCGTGTACGAACCCACGGGCGCGTCCACGCGGCGCTCGGTCGTCGTGCGTTCGAGGGCGGCGAGCCCGCGCGCTTCGCCGAAGCACCCGTGCCGCGCGAGGTGGCAGAAGTCCGCGCCCGCGCTGGCCACCGGCCGCACGATCGCGCGCAGAGCGTCGCGGTCGCAGTCCGTGTCGAAGCGCACCAACTCGAACGCGTTGCCCGACGACGCGCCCTTCTCCCACGGGCCGCGGCGCCGCGAACGGAACCACGCGCGCCCGGTCTCGAAGCACTTCTCGATCGAACCGCGGTCGGAGTACACGAGGCCCAGCGCGCGCTCGGACGCGTCGCAGACGACGGTCGGGATCAGGCCGTCGGGGCGATCGCTCGTGAGCGGCGCCGCGAAGGCCGCGCCGAGCGGCAGCGTGCCGCGGTAGAGCGCCATGCCCACCTGCGCGTCGCAACCGAGCGCGTCGAGGCGCGCCACCTCGCCCGGGCTGGTCACGCCGCCGGCGATCACGAGCTCGCGGTCAGCGCAGGCGTCGCGCAGATCGCGTGCGCGGACGAGGTCGCTGCCGGCCTCGCGTCCCTCGAGCTCGACGAAGGTCACGAGGAAGCCTCGCACCCAGGGCGCGAGCTCCGCCATGGCCGCTTCGATCGAGCGGCCCGAGCCGCGCGTCCAGCCGTGCGTCACGACCTCGCCGTCCCGCGCGTCGAGCGCGGCGAAGACGCGGGCACGCGTCAGCTCGCGCCCCAGCTCCTCGAACAGCGACGGCGTCGCCGCCGAGCCGAGGACCACGGACTCCGCACCCGCGTCGAGCGCCGCGCGGACCGCGTTCGCGTCGCGCAGTCCGCCGCCCACGCGGATCGTGTGCCGCCGGGCGAGCTCGCGCCACACCGCGCGGTTGTCGCCGCGTCCGAGCGCCGCGTCGAGGTCGACCACGGCGATCGTGCCGCAGAGCGCGAAGCGCTCCGCGATCGGGAAGGGATCGCCGGCGTCGAGCGTGAGGCGCTCACCGCCGACGAGCTGCACGGCGTTGCCGTCCATGAGGTCGATCGAGGGCACGATCACGGCCGCACCTCCAGCCCCTCGGCGCGCAGCGCGGCCTTGGCCGCGTCGATCGAGACCTCGCTGCGGTGGAACATGCCCGCGGCGAGCAGGCCGGTCGCGCCGACGCGGGCCGCGCGCACCAGATCGTCGGCGCCGCGCGCGCCGCCGCTCGCGACGATCGGCACGCGGACGGCGCGCCGCGCGCGCGCGAGCAGGTCGAGGTCGTAACCGCTGCCGGTGCCGTCGCGGTCGACGGCCGTCAGCAGGATCTCGCCGGCGCCGCGGCGCTCGGCCTCGGCCATCCAGTCGAAGGCGTCGCGTTCGAGCGTCGTCGAGCCCGAGCGCACGGTCACGGCGTAGTCGCCGCGCCCGCGGCGCAGCGCGTCGACGGCGACGACGGTGGCCTGGCGCCCGAACGCGGTCGCGAGCTCGTCGAGGAGGTCGGGCCGCGCGACCGCCGCGGAGTTGACCGACACCTTGTCGGCGCCCGCGGCGAGGAGCGCGCGTGCAGCCTCCGCGTCGCGCACGCCGCCGCCCACGGTCAGCGGGATCGACAGCACGGCGCGCACGCGCTCGACGGTGCGCGCGCACGCCGCGCGCTCGTCCAGCGTCGCGGACACGTCGAGCAGGCACAGCTCGTCCGCGCCCTCGTCCTGGTAGCGCGCCGCCAGCTCGGCCGGATCGCCGCTGTCGACGAGCTCGCGGAAGCGCACGCCCTTCACGACGCGTCCGCCGCGCGCGTCGAGGCACGGGATGACGCGGACGCTGGCCGTGCTGTTGGTGACTCCGTCGGTCACTCCGTCGGTCATGGCGCTCATCGCAGCCCTCCCGCCGCGAGGGCGACGCCGCTGCGCGCGGCGACGAAGCGTTCGAGCAGGCCCGCGCCGTAGGCGCTCGACAGCTCGGGGTGGAACTGACACGCGACGACGGCGCCGCGCTCGAGGCCGGCGACGAAGCGCCCGCCGTAGTCGCTCGTGGCCACGGACCAGCCGGTGGGTCGCTCGCGGAAGCCGTAGCCGTTGGCGAACGCGGCCCAGCCGTCCGCCAGCACGCGGCAGCCCGGGTCGGCCGACACGCGGTTCCAACCCTGCTGCGGCAGCGGCAGCGCGCCGCCGTCCGCGTCGAGCGGCCGCGCCACGAGGTCGACGACGCCGAGTCCCTTCGTGCGCGGCGCTTCGAGGCTCGCGGTGCCGAGCAGCTGGAGCCCGAGGCAGATGGCGAGCAGAGGCCGGTCGCCCTGCACGCGCTCGCGCAGCGCGTCGACGAGGCCGTCGTCCTCGAGCCGACGCATCGCCGGAGCGAAGGCGCCGACGCCCGGGAGCACGACACGCTCGGCGCGCGCGGCGCGTTCGGGATCGTTCGTGCGCGTGATCCGGTCGACGCCCGCGCGCCCGAGGGCGCGCTCGATCGACGCGGTGTTGGCGACGCCGGTGTCGAGCAGCACGAGCTCGTCCGCGGTGCGCTTTCGTGTTCGTCTGGAGGTCATGACAGCACCCCCTTGGTGCTGGGGACGGTGGTTGCGTCGTCGTTGGTCGTGGAGGCGTGCGGTCGTCGCGCCGTCGCGCGCCGCAGTGCGACGGCGACGGACTTGAAGGCGGCCTCGGCGCGGTGGTGGTCGTTGAAGCCTGTGAGCAGCTCCACGTGCAGCGTCATAGCTGCGGCGGTCGCGAAGCTCGCGAGCGCGTGCGTGGCGTTCTCGCACGCGAGCGCGCCCAGCATCGGGCGCGCGAGTCCGAGCTCGACGCGCGCGAACGGCCGCCCGGACAGGTCGACGGCGCAGCGGCTGAGCGCCTCGTCGAGCGGCACGAGCGCGTCGCCGAAGCGCTCGATCCCGGCGCGATCGCCGAGCGCTTCCTTCAGCGCCTGGCCGAGGCACAGCGCGCAGTCCTCGGCGGTGTGGTGGTCGTCGATCTCGAGGTCGCCCGCGCAGCGCAGCTCGAGGTCCCAGCCGGCGTGGAACGCGAGCGCCGTCAGCAGGTGGTCCAGCATCCCGATGCCGGTGGACACCTCCACGCGCCCGCTACCGTCGACGACGAGCTCGAGCTCGATCGCTGTCTCCTTCGTGCGGCGCACGACGCGCGCGCGGCGCGGCTCCGGCCGCCGTTCGGATCGCCGTTCGGAATCCCGAGCGCTCACGACGCACCTCCGGCCAGCTCGAGTTCACGCGCGCGGCACAGAGCGTCGACCTCGAGCACGAGGCGCGCGAGTGCGTCGTCGTCCGTCGGGCAGGTCACGCGCACGGCGTCGGCGAGGTCGTCGCGCCCGTCGAAGCGCCGCACGCGCACGCCGCGTTCGGCGAGCCCCGCGGCCAGGTCGCCCGCGCCCGCGCCGCGCGCGAGGACGAAGTTGCCGCCCGAGGGCAGCGGCTCGAGGCCGGCGCGCACGAGCAGTCGCGTGACGCGCTCGCGCATCGCCACCGCCCGATCGGCGTTGCGCCCGGGCAGGTCGCCGAAGTCCTCGAGCGCGGCGCGCGCGAGAAGCAGGCTCGGGACCGCGACGGGATACACGGGCCGCGTCGCGCGGAGTTCCGCGGCCAGTTCGGCGGGCGCGACGAGGCAGCCCACGCGCAGGCCGGCAAGGCCCCAGGCCTTGCTCAGGCTGACGAGCGCGCACGCGCCCGGCGCCTCGAGCACGCGCTGCGTCGGATCGACCGGGCAGAACTCGCGGTAGGCCAGGTCGACGAGCGTCGGCCGTCCGTTCGCGACGCCGAGCAGCGCGTCCAGCGTCGGTTCGTCGAGCCACAGGCCCGTCGGGTTGTTCGGCGTGACCAGGACGAGGCGGTCCGCGCGATCGCGCAGGAGCGACGCGGCTTCGTCGATCGGGTAGCGGCGCGCGAACCCGTCGAGCTCGGCGAGCTCCATCCGCGCGCGGACGGCCGCCGCGACGATCGGTTCGAAGGTCGGCGCCGCGAGGACGCAGCGCGCACCGGGCGAGCCGAAGCGCGCGAAGAACAGGTCGATCGCGCCGTCGCCACCGGTGGTGAGCACGACGCGCGCGGGATCCACGCCGAGGCGTTCGGCCCAGGCGCGCTCGACGCCGCCGATCGCGTCCGTCGGGTCGGGGTAGCGCGCGAGCGCGGCGGCGCAGAGCTCGCCCAACGCGCCCATGAGCTCGGGCGGCGGCGGCGCGCCCTCGTTGCGGTCCAGTCGCAGCGGCGCGCGTTCGTTCGAAGGGGTGTTCATGGCGGCTCGGTCACTCACGCGACGATCTGTTCCAGGCGACTGACGAGCAGGTCGCGACCGCCGGCCGCGACGAGCGCGGGTACGAGGCGCGCGAGGTCGGCGCGCGGCACGGCGGCCTTGACGGCGAAACCCGCGCCGCCGGCGAGGCTCGCGACGGTGGGGCGGCGCATGCACGGCAACAGCTCGATGACGCGGTCGAGCGCGTCCGCGTCGGTGTTGACCTCGAGCACGACGCGGTCGCGCGCGGCGAGGGCGCCCTTCACGAGCAGCACGAGCTCCTCGATCGCGGCGCGCTTGCTCGGATCCTCGAGCGCGCGCGGACCGGCGAAGAGGCGCGTCGAGCTCGCGAGCACCGTCTCGACCTCGACGAGTCCGTTGGCGCGCAGGGTCGCGCCGGTCTGCACCACGTCGCAGATCGCGTCGGCGTCCTCGGGCGGCAGCACCTCGGTGGCGCCGAACGAGCGCACGAAACGCACATCCAGGCCCCGCGCGTCCGCCCACGCCTGCGGGAGCCGCTCGAACTCGGACGCGAGTCGCAGCACGCCGTCGGGCGCCCCGCCTTCGAGTCGCTCCGCGACGCGCGCGGGCGCCGCGATCGCGACGCGCACGGGATCGAGACCCGTGTCGACGAGCTCGACGAGCCCGTCCGCGCCCTCGTCGCGCACCCAGTCCAGGCCGCAGAAGCCGACGTCGCGCGAGCCCGAGACGAGCATCTGCACGATCGCGCGCGGCTTCAGGCGCTTGGTGTCGAAGCCGTCGAGCGGCGGGCGGTAGTCGCGGTCGCTGCCGCCGAGCGCGAGGCCGGCGTCGGCCAGCAGGCGCTCGACGCCGGCCTGCATGCGGCCCTTGGGCAGGGCCAGGCGCAGCGCGGCGGATCGCTCGGTGCGAGCGGGGGGCGTCGCCGTCGGCGCGGCGTCGGGTCGGATCGTGTCGGTGGGCATGGGATCGGTTCGAGGGAGGAGTGGGACCGGTGGTCTCGGCCGGTCTCCTCGCTCGGGATCCTTCGCTCCTCCTGGTGGAAGAGCGCCCCGAAACGACGAGCGCCGGCCTCGTGGGCCGGCGCTCGTTCGTGATCGTCGTCGCAGTCGGTGCGCCTCAGGCGCTCGTCCCGACCGCGGATCCACGCGCGCGGAGCCCACGGGCATCGCCGTGATGGCGATGCGCATGGTGCGCGTGGTGCTGGGCGCCGATGGGGCGCGCGCTGGCGGCGGTCGGAGTCATGAGGGACGGAGCGTGGGGCTCACCGCGGGTTTCGTCAAGCCCTGGCGGCTCGGATTCACTCCGAGGCGCTTCAACTCGCCTTCTTCTCGAGGATCTCGATGTCGTACCCGTTCGGGTCCTTCACGAAGATGTACTTCGACGACAGCTCGGGGCGCGAGCGGCGGAACCACATGCCGATCGACTCGGCCTTCGTGATGACCTCGTCGAGGTCGTCGGTGTAGAAGGCCAAGTGCCCGAACTGGTCGCCCAGTTCGTAGTCCTCCTTGCCGTGGTTGTGGGTCAGCTCGATGTGGTAGCTGCCCGAGTCGTCGGTGAGGAAGACGAGCGTGGCCTCGTCCCCGATCGCGTGGCGCTTGACCTCCTTCAGGCCGAGGAACTCGGTGTAGAAGGCGAGGGTCGCGTCGAGGTCGACGACGCGGATCATCGTGTGGGCGAGTTGCATGGCGGGCAGGATAGCAGCGCGCCCGGCGCCTCGCGTCAGAACGCGGCCGTGACCACGTTCGTCGTGTCGCACGAGCCGAGCATCGCGCCCTGCACGAGGAAGGTCAGGCCGGTGAAGACGCTCGGGACGTCGATCGGAAGCTCGATCTCGCCGTTCGCGTCGCACGGCAGCGTGATGAGCGAGAACCAGTTCGCGATGCCGACCTTCGCGCCCGAGGGACAGCCCGTGGGCAGGTTGCCCGGGATCCACCCGACGAGGAAGAGCACCTGTTCACCCGGCTGGCCGTTCGTGACGCGCAGGGTGTTCGTCGCGCCCGCCAGCGCCGGCGTCAGCGACAGCGTGGGGTCGTTCGGGATCAACCAGTCGGTCGCGCGCTCCAGCAGCTCGAGGCGGTCCGCGCTCGTGAGGAAGGAGAACGGCTGTGCGAGGTAGAACACGCGGAAGCCGTCGTCCACCGTCGCCGCGGCGGTGCCGCTGCTCAGGAGCGAGCCGGGGCCGCTGGCCGCGAGGAAGGTGTAGGCCGGCTCGGCCGGCGCGCTCACGTCGATCTCCGACGCGTAGCCGGTGAACGAGGTGCGGATCACGGTCCCGCCGCCGACCGGGTTCCCGTTCACGCCGCGCATCACCGGGACGTCCATCCCCGACTGCACCGCGTCGACGCGGAAGTAGTCCGTGAACAGCGGCGTCGTGTCGTAGGTGTTGGCGAGGAATGCGCCCGAGATCATCAGGTTGCCGCCCGAGTCGAGGTAGTTCCGAAGGACCGCGCGGCGGGTGGCGTCGAACTGGGCGGGGAAGCTGGGGTTCGTGTAGCCGACCGCCCAGATCACCATGCCGTCGACGTACGGCGCGAGCAGCGCGTCGGTCACCGGTCCGTCGACGAACGGGTTCCACACCTCGTACGGCAGGCCGAGCTGATCGAGCGCGTCGAGGTAGCTCTGCGTGTTCGAGAAGTTGCCGTTGTCGAAGTAGCCGTGGACCACGAGCACGCGGCGTTCGAGTCCGACGCGGATCTCGTTCGAGTAGCCCGACTCGTTGCCCGTCGCGTCCACGGCCGTGACCGCGTAGTAGGTGAGCAGGGCGCCCGCGTCGGGGTCCGTCGTGGTCGTGTCGATCACGACTTCGTCGCGCACGAGTTCGTACGGCCCGCCGGGCGTGTTCGAACGCCAGACCCGGTAGCCGGCCACGTCGTCCGATCCGCTCGCTGTCCACGAGAGGCCCAGCGCGGCGCCCGCACCGTCGCCGACGAGGCCGCTCGGGGCCAGCGGCGGCGTCGTGTCGTTCGCGTCGGGGAGGTAGGGCCCTTCGACGAACAGCGTCGCCGTCGCGGTCGTCCCGCTGTGCTCGATCGCGCCGTTCCACGCCTGGTGGCTCGCGAAGTTCGCGCCCTGCGGTTCGAGTCCGAGCACCAGCGTCGCGTCGAGGTGGCTCGAGAACGCGTCGCGC
>Ga0180435_10000554_pt1 | contig 39512 bp, 38 predicted proteins | sample SS_ome_3_FD_132467 | JGI IMG/M metagenome (GOLD analysis project Ga0180435, IMG submission 132467) | Hypersaline lake sediment archaeal communities from the Salton Sea, California, USA - SS_3_S_1 metaG | ecosystem: Environmental > Aquatic > Non-marine Saline and Alkaline > Hypersaline >... | reverse complement strand
ACTCGCAAGAACGGTGATTCGGTTAGGCTGTCGTCCACAATTGAACACCGACCGGAGAAACCAGCAGCGCCAGCCCTCGGTGGAACCCAGTTCCCTGAGGTGACGAGGTGGAGGGTTATCGATTAGTCGGCGGGTGCCCTCTCGGCCGTCCACGGCCGTGACGTAGCGGAAAAGCCCGGGAGCGATCCCGGGGACAAAGCCGCTTCTGAGTGGAGCAAGGTCTCTTGCAGCACACCTCCGGTCTCAAACACGGAGGTTCCCTCATGTGCGGAATCATGGGCTACGTCGGCCCGCAACAGGCAGCTCCGGTGCTGCTGGACGGTTTGCGCCGTCTCGAGTATCGCGGATATGACTCGGCAGGCATTGCGGTAACGAACGGCAATATCGATGTCCGGAAGGCTGAAGGCAAGATCGATCGCCTCGCCAGTCTTCTCGAGGACCAGCCATTGCACGGCACTATCGGCATCGGACACACGCGTTGGGCAACCCACGGAGTGCCCAACGATCTGAATGCCCATCCCCATACCGATCCCTCGGGTCAGTTCGTGGTCGTCCACAATGGAATCATCGAGAATTTCCAAAGCCTACGGGAAGAGTTGCAGGAAGACGGTCACGACTTCATGTCCGATACCGACACCGAGATTCTCGCTCACCTCGTCGCCAACGAGTACGAAGGCGATCTCGAATCTGCGGTGCGGCGAGCCGTCGCTAGGGCAGAGGGGGCTTACGCTCTCGTAGTGATGACAATGCGAGAGCCGGGCAAAATCGTTGCCGTGCGTCGCATCAGCCCGCTCATTGTCGGCCTCGGTGACGGAGAGACCTTCCTGGCCTCGGACATTCCCGCCGTGCTGCATCGCACCCGAGACTTCCTCATCGTCGAAGACGGGGAATTGGTTGTAGTGACCCAAGACGGCGCCACTATCGAGACCATCGAAGGCGATCCCGTGTCGCGCGACATCATGCACATCGCGTGGGACGCCGAGCAAGCTGAGAAGGGTGGCTTCGATCACTTCATGCTCAAGGAGATCCACGAGCAGCCCGCCGTTGTTACCGAGACACTGGCGGGACGCCTCAACGAAGACGGCACTGCCTGGCTCGAGGACGTCAGGTTCAGCGATGAGTTTGCAAGGGATTTCGATGAGGTGTGGATCACCGCATGCGGAACTGCATTCCACGCCGGTCTTGTCGGCCGGGAGATTTTCCGGCGGCTGCTGCGCATCCCCACCTATGTCGAGTACGCCCACGAGCTGCGGTACAAAGACCCGTTGATCTCATCGCAAAGCCTCACCGTTGCCATCAGCCAGTCGGGCGAGACCGCCGACACGCTGGCTGCGGCCCGCTTGGCCAAAGATCGGGGCTCGCGTCTGCTGGCGCTGACCAACGTCGTCGGGAGCACTCTGGCCCGGGATGCAGATGACATCCTCTACACAAGGGCCGGGCCCGAGATTTCCGTGGCCTCGACCAAGGCATACCTGGCGATGCTGATTGCCCAGTATCTCCTGGTGCTTCGCATCGGGCGCGTTCGTGGCGTTGTTGATGAAGACCTGGCGAGCCGGGTGGCGCACGGGCTGAGCCTTCTTCCGGGCCAGGTCGAGCAGCTGCTGCACCGGGAGGATGAGATCGTTGCCGCAGCGGAGCAGATTGTGCACGCCGACGATGTCTACTTCATCGGCCGCGGACTCGACTATGCAGTGGCAATGGAGGGGTCGCTCAAGCTCAAGGAGATCAGTTATCTGCACTCCGAGGCGATGCCGGCGGGGGAGCTGAAGCACGGGACACTGGCCCTCATCACGGATGGGACACCCGTCATCGTCGTGCTGACTCAGCAGGCGCTATATGACAAGACGATCTCCGCGGTCCAGGAGGTCAAGGCCCGAGGTGGCAAGATTCTGGCCGTGGCCTACGAGGATGACGAGCAGATCCACAAGTTCGCCCACAGTGTGCTGCGGATTCCGCGTGCGGACGACCTGCTTGGGCCCGTGGCTGCGGTCGTGCCTCTGCAGCTTCTCGCCTATCACGTGGCGCGCCTCCGCGGTCACGATATCGATCAGCCGCGCAACCTGGCGAAGTCGGTGACGGTGGAATAAACCCGGAACCTGCCCGACCGGCCGGTACGTTTAATCAAGGGAGGAACGGTGGAAGCCGTCCTGCCGATCGCGATGAAGGGGACCCCATGTCACAGGTGACGCCGCAATCCGATCCGAGCCCGAGGCATGGTCTGCCACTGAACGCCGTCACCGCGTTGGTTCTCGCGGTGGTTCTCAGCTTGGGCGTGTTCTGGCTGACCAGCAGTGGCGAGTCCCCGGTCGGTGTTGATCTCGACCTTGCACCGGGTGATGTTGCGGCACTCACCGGCGACGGTCAAGGGGATCCCGTCACGACGACTGCCCCGGAGCCGGTAGCGCCGACCGACGACGGCATGGTTGCCATGGAGGAGCCGGGCGTCCTCGCTGCTCCGCCGACGACCGTTGCCCCGGCTGCCACCCGTACCGGTTTTGGTGGAGACTCGGCTTTGTCCTCGGAGTTCTCAGTGCTGGCCATGGTCAATGACATCACCGACATGGGACCGACTGAGGTTGGATTTGTCACGAACTTCCCCGAGGTCGTCTACGAGTGGCAGCGGGTCGAGGTCCCGCTGGAAGGAGCGTCCGACGTCGTCTGGCTGGGGGAACTCAAGGGCAACTTGGTCGCCGTCAGCACTCTCTGGAGCGACGGCATCGAGGGCGGTGAGGGTCACCGCATTGCTACGAGCATCTCGGCGGATGGGCTCGATTGGCGGGAGGCCGGGACCTATGACCTCCCCAATGGGACCTGGGTCTCACGCGTGGTCAGTGACGGCGACCAGATCTACGTGTTTGCCGACAGTTGGAATGAAGCGGATAGAACGAACTCGGCTCATCTGTACACGAGCGGCGACGGACTGTCCTGGGCCGAGCGCCCCCTCGATCTCGACGCTGGATCCGATGAACGCGTATATGTGCAGAACGCGGCTGCGGGGTCGGCGGGACTGGTCTTGGCCGTGTCATTCGAATCCTATCCACAAGAGGAGCCTGCGCTACTGGACTTCGGAGATCTGCAAGTGGAACTGGATCATCGCGCCGGCGTCTATACCCTTCGTGACGCAGCGACGGGTGAAGAGATGCTCAGCGGTTCGCTTGAAGACATCTACGGCTGGAGCGAGGACGGCCAGACGATCTACGACCCGGATACCGGTGAGCTGCTGACTACGGTTCCCTGGGAGATCTGGGAGAACGCGTTCAGTCGCTTCTATGAGGGACGCGGGGCTGGCTCACCGCTACCGCTGCCGATTACTCCGATCGAGCCGGAAACGCCGCCGCTAATCACTATTGAGCATGACGGCTTGGTGATTGTTGTCGACGAGAACGCCTACGAGTTTTGGGTGAGCGATGCCGAATCCGGAGAGGAAATCGCCTCCGGGTCGCTGGAGTTCGTCTACCAGAGCCCACCGCCGCGGTTCGTCGATCCGGACACCGGCGAGGTCTTGCTGAGCGTTACCTGGGACGAGTGGTATCGCGCTGAGGAGGAGGCGTATCGGCACTTCGAGAGCCGAAACTACGAGTACTCGAGTAGGACTGAGCTATTGACTTCGGCCGACGGGACCAATTGGCAAGCGACCGAGATCCCGACCCGGCAGGGCGCTCATGTCTCCTACTTGATGCCGACTGGCTCGGGCTTTGTCGCCATGGTCAACACGTACAGCGAGTTCGGCGATCAGCGTTCTGTGTGGACACTGCGGGACGGCGCGTGGACGAGTGCCGAGTCTGAGACATCCGATCTGTGGCTGTATCAGGTGGCGATGGCCGGGTCCGACTTCTTCGGTGTCGGAGACGGCTCCGGCGGGCCTGCGCTGTGGTCCTCGCCTGATGGTGTGGATTGGGTTTCCGAGTTCGCCATCGTTCCGCAGGATGACGGTTCGTATGTATCGCTGGCTGCAGTGGCCGCGGATGAGAGTGGCACGGTAGGGGCGCTCGCCCGGCGCGAGAAGTGGAATGAGTACCAGCCGCTTGTCATCGAGAAGGACGGATACTCGCTGAGGTTCGAGGAGGGAGACATCGCACTTCGGGTCATCGACTCGAGCGGGGTCGAGGTTCTCGCGCTCGGTTGGTATTCACTCGAGGAGGGGACGGCCGCCGACATCGTGACCTGGGACGACGGCACGACCTACATCAACCTGGACAACGGCGATGTGATCGCCATTCCGGATGATGAAGCCTACGCCGCGATGGAGTCCCGGTGGGATGACCAGGGTGAGCTTGGGCTCAGCGTCTTCCTCAAGGACGGCGCAACGTGGTCCGAGGCGATCGTCGAGGTCGAGGGCGGAATGAGTGGCGGGAGTCAGCTGTTGATGCTCGACGGTCGCATCATCATCGGTGGCGCCTACTGGGAGCGAGGCGGAGAGCTCCACCACTCCGAGGTTGTCGAAACTGGCTCCTTCGTAGTCATTGTTGGAACGCCTGTTGCCGGGTAAGCGCAAGGTAGACCAGCAGCACTCGGTACCCTGATCCCATGGAGATCATGGGTATGGGTGTCGATTTGGCCGACGTGAGTCGGGTGCGCCGGCTGCTCGGCCGTGACGCGGAGCGCTTTCGCCGCCGGTGCTTCACCGACCACGAGTGGGAATACGCCCAACGATTCCGCGATCCCGCTGAGCGCCTTGCTGCGCGGTTTGCCGGCAAAGAGGCGGTGATGAAGAGCCTCGGCGTCGGCTGGCGTCACGTCCCTTGGCGAGACATAGAGATAACCGGTGGCGGAGCACCGGCGGTGAGTCTCTCGGGGAAGGCGGCACGGCGCGCCGAAATGATCGGCGTCGATCGGGTCATGGTCACGATCACTCACACCGGCAACCAGGCCCTGGTCATGGCGCTTGCCATCGCCGACTAAACCTGTTCCTGCGTGGATTCATCGCCCCTGGGGCGACGTTTGTCCGCAAGTTCGTTTTCGCCGGACCGCAAGCTGATTGCATCAGCCAGATACAATCACTCGATGCGCCTTGTGATCACGCCTGAGGAGTCGAACCGGCTTGACGCTGCTTCGGAGGAGCCGGTTGAGATCCTGATGGAGAGAGCCGGTCTCGGAGTTGCTTTGGCGGGTGCAGCCATGGGAATCGGATACGGCTCGCGAGTCGTCGTTCTCGCCGGCCGGGGCAACAACGGTGGTGACGGCTACGTGGCCGCCCGCTATCTGAAGAACCGTGGCGCACAGGTCACGGCGCACGCCCTGGGTTACCCCCGGGGGGATTACTCGCCGGCTCGGCTGGCTGCAATCCGTGCTGCAGCGGCAGGAGTGAAGATCATCGAGCTCGGCGTCCCAGAACCAGCGGATCTGGTTGTCGATGCACTGTTCGGAGTTGGCTTCCGTGGCGAGCTACCGGAGGCCGTGCTGCCATGGCTCGATCATGACGGCGCGGTGCTATCCGTAGATGTCCCCAGCGGTCTGCAGGCTGCAACCGGGACCGTTGCCGGCCATGCCTTTACCGCAGACGCCACCGTCACCTTTCATGCCTTGAAGCCCGGCCATCTGCTCGGGGAGGGTCCCGAGAGGTGTGGTTTCGTCGACATCGTCGACATTGGGCTGAAGGGTGGGGTGCCCGAGCTGCGGTTGTGCGAAGCTGTGGATGCTCCCGTTGCGAAACGTGCCCGAACCGCACACAAGTGGTCGGTGGGCTCCGTCGCTGTTGTCGGATCCAGCAGGGGGATGATCGGCGCCGGAGTGCTCACGGCGCAGTCCGCCTTGAATGCCGGTGCCGGAAGCGCATCGGTTGTATGCCCGGCGGGTGCGCAAGCCCTGGTAGCTGGGATGACACCCGGCCTCCTGACTCAGGGGATTGGGACGGGGGATCGGTTGAGCGCCGACGATGTTGCCGCAGCGCTCGAATACACCGACAGGTTTGACGTTGTCGTGCTCGGTCCCGGGCTCGGGCCCGACAACGGTTTCGCCGCCGAGTTCGTGGCCCGGCGTGAAGGGAAGCTGCTGGTCGACGCCGATGGGCTCAACAACCTCGGCGGTCTGGCTCCGCTGACAGCGCGCAGCGATCCAACCATTATCACCCCGCATGCCGGTGAGTTCCGCCGACTGGCGGGGCGCGACGCGTCTTATGAAGCCGCATCGGCAATCCATGATGAGACCGGAGCCGTGATTCTGCTCAAGGGCAACCCAACATTCGTCCTCGGTTCCGAGCGATGGGTGGTTACTTCCGGCGGCCCGGAGCTGGCGACGATCGGAACGGGAGATGTCCTTGCCGGCGTGGTCAGCGCGTTGTGGGCTTGCGGGCTCGACGGCGAGGTGGCGGCTCGTTCCGGGGCGTTCTGGCACGGTGCTGCCGGCGCCGATTTAGCCACCCGCCGCACCGTCACCGCAACCGAACTGATGAGCGCAGTCGGGGAGTTTCTTTGAGACCTTCGCGCGTTGAAGTTGACCTTGGGGCGATCTGCCACAACACAGCCGCCATTGCTGAAGCGGTTGCGCCGGCCATGCTGTGTGCCGTGGTCAAGGCAGACGGATACGGGCACGGCGATGTGCCGGCTGCGGAGATGGCCCTAGAGGGTGGTGCGCAATGGCTGGCAGTCGCTCTGGTCGAGGAAGGTATCCGGCTGCGCGATGCGGGCATCGATGTGCCGGTTCTCCTTCTCTCCGAGCCGACGAAGGAGGAAGCCCCGCTCGCCGTCAAGTGGAATCTCGTCCCGACTGTTTACCGGCGCACTTTCACCGAGTTGTTGGCCGCCGAGGTCGACCAGGGCACTGTGCTGCCGGTCCATCTCAAAGTCGATACCGGGATGCACCGGGTAGGGGCCGCTCCGGATGCGGCGCTCGATCTGGCGGTCTTCATCAGCGAGCATCCCCGACTCGAGCTCCAGGGCGTGTGGACCCATTTCGCGGTTGCCGACGAGGATCCCGTCTTCACCAGGGAGCAAATCAGGCGCTTCGATGCTTTCGTCGCCGAACTCGCCGGGCGTGACATCAATCCGCCCCTTCTCCATGCCGCCAATACCGCCGGCGGGTTGATGTTCGATGACGCCCGCTACTCGATGGTGAGGGCGGGCTTGGGGATCTACGGTCTGCGGCCGGCTCCCGATACTGCACCGGACATGAATCTGCGTCCGGCGATGAGGGTCATCTCTGCGGTGTCGCTGGTGCGGGATCTGCCGGCCGGGGCGCGCCCCTCCTACGGGCGGCGGCGAGCTATGCCCGCTCCGGGCCGCGTGGCGACGGTGCCGATCGGCTACGCAGATGGGGTCTACCGGAAACTGTCGGCTGTGGGCGGCGAGGTTCTGATCCGGGGTAAGCGTTATCCGTATGCCGGCACGGTGACCATGGACCAGATCTTGATCGACGTCGGGAGCGATGAGGTCGAGGTCGGCGACGAGGTTGTCGTGATGGGTGCGCAAGGCCTCGGAGAGGTCCCGGCCGAGGAGTGGGCCGGTTGGATGGATACGATCAATTACGAAGTTGTCTGCAACTTCGGGCCCAGGCTCCCGCGTCATTATCGGAGGGGTTGTGACCTCTAATCAGACCATTACCGCTGTGCCCGGCATTCAAGTCGGCCATTGGACCGATCGAGATGCGGCGACCGGGGTCACCGTCATCGATCTCCCCGAGCCCAACCTTGCTGCCTTTGAGGCCCGCGGCGGGGCTCCCGGCACCAGAGAAACTGCGTTGTTGGCTCCGAGCATGAAAGTGGAGACCATCCAGGCGATTGTCTTCTCCGGCGGGTCGGCCTTCGGCCTGGCTGCCGCCGATGGGGTGATGCGTGAGTTGGCTGCCGCCGGACGCGGCCATCCCACTCCGGCCGGACCGGTGCCGATCGTGCCGGCTGCCATTCTCTATGACCTTCTGGTCGGAAAGAACAAGCCGCCCACTGCAGAAGCGGGTGCAGCCGCCTACCTGGCCAGGACCGCCGATCCGGTTGAGCTCGGGTCGGTGGGAGCGGGAACCGGCGCCACGGTCTCGAAGTGGTCGGGCTTCGAGGAGATGCGCAAGGCCGGCATTGGCTCTGCGGCCACGCGGGTCGGCACGGCGACTCTGGGTGTTTTGGCTGCGGTCAACGCAGTCGGCGATGTGGTCGATCTTCATGGCAACTGGATCAGCGGGGGACCGACGCTAGAGCCGCCTGAGGTGGAGGGGTTCAGACAGAACACCACCCTTGTCCTGGTCGCCACCGATGCTTCCCTCAGTAAGTCCGATCTGCTGCGCCTAATCGTGCGCAGTCACGATGCGCTGGCGGCCACTTTGCGGCCAGCCCATACCCGCTACGACGGAGACATTGTCTACGCGGTGTCATGCGGCGAGGAGGCTGCAGACATGGATCTGCTCGGAGAAGTAGCGTTCAGCGCTACTGCGGCAGCCATTGTGAGTTCGGTGAGAAATGCAACCACCCTGGCCGGCATCCCGGCGGTGACTGATGACTGACTCACGCCCCGCCGACGAACGAGCCGCCGAGTTGGCTGATCTAGCCGCCAAGGTGAGTGGCTGTACCGCCTGCCGGCTCGCGGAGACCCGGACCAATGTCGTCTTCGGGTCCGGCAATCCCGACGCCGACGTCATCTTCGTCGGTGAGGGACCGGGGCAGCAGGAGGATGAGCAAGGCTTGCCCTTCGTTGGGAGGTCGGGACAGTTGCTAGAGCAACTCCTCGGCGAGATCGGCCTCACGCGGGATGATGTCTACATAGGCAACGTAGTGAAGTGTCGTCCGCCGAAAAACCGTGACCCGCGGCCCGATGAGATCGATGCTTGCAAGGGCTATCTGCGCACACAGCTCGAGCTGATTCAACCGAAAGTGGCGGTCACTCTCGGGAACTTCGCCTCCAAGCTGCTGTTGCGCACCGATACCGGAATCACCCGGCTGCGGGGCAATGCGTACGAATGGTGGGGGAGACTGCTGGTGCCGACCTACCATCCCGCCGCTGCGTTGCGGGGTAGCGCTCGTGTCCTGGACGAAATGCGAGAGGATTTTCGGACGATCGAAGCCATCATTGCGGGTAAGCTCACCAGGCGCCCGCCGCAACCCGCCGCCGAACCGGAACGGCCGGAGCCCGATCCCCAACAACTGGATCTGTTCAATTGATCGAGATTGCCACTTCCAACCCAGCCGAAACGCTTGCGCTCGGCCGTCGTCTCGCGGCGATGCTGAGCGCAGGCGATATCCTGCTGCTCTCGGGGCAGCTCGGCGCGGGGAAGACGATGTTTGCGGCAGGAATCGGCGAAGGCCTTGGTGTCGAGGAGCAGCTCACCAGCCCGTCTTTCATCCTGGCCCGATCCCACCAGGGTTTCATGCCGCTGGTTCACGCCGATGTCTACCGGCTCGGGAGCAGTGCGGAGTTCGAGGATCTAGACCTCCCGGAACAAGCTCGTGACGGCGTGCTGCTGATCGAATGGGGCGACGCAGTCGCTCATGGCGTTCCCGATGACCACCTGCTGGTGAGGATCGAGATCACTGGTGAATCGGAGCGGCTGTTTCGGTTCAAGCCGTGCGGCGCTTGGGCGGAGCGATCGCTGGGGGAGCTGGCGTGAAGATACTGGCGCTGGACACCGCAACGAGTGCTTCCTCCATTGCTCTCGGTGAGGGAACGGAGTTGGCAGCCATGTCCGTCCGTGTCGATCGGCGCGGCCACGGTGGATTCCTCGTCCCGGCAATCGACTTTGCCTTTTCCACCGCAGGCTGGAAGCCGGGCGATATCGATGTCATCGCAGTCGATATCGGACCGGGACTGTTCACCGGCATCCGGGCCGGCATTTCCACCGCGCAAGCGATTGCGGCGGCCGTCGGGGCACCAATGGTGACCGTCAGCTCCCTGACGGCGCTGGCGGTGCGGGCCGCCACGGGTCATCGACGAATCTGGCCCGTTGTCGACATCCGTCGCGGCCAGTATGCGACCCGCCCCTTTCGCCCTTTCCCCGGTGGCGTGGCACCCGATGGCTCTCCTGAGATCGTTTCTGCCGAGGGATTGCACAACCTGGTTGAATCGGATGCGGATGACACTCTGATTGTGGGCGACACCGTTGGATTCCCCGCGCCGGTGCTGCGCGGCTTGCACCGCACCAAGATCGGTCGGCCTCGTTACCCATCGGCCGATGTGCTGCTGGAAATAGCCGCCATCAAGGCGGATCGCGGTGATTTCGTTCGGCCGGAGGATGTCCGCCCTCTCTACATGCGGGAGCCTGATGCCCAGATCAATTGGAGCGACTTCCGCGAAGAAGGTGTATGGCCGGGGGCTGCCGAATGATGGCCGCAGCACCTTCGATCTCGTTTCGTCCGATGGCAGCGGACGACATTCCAACGGTTCTCGACATCGAACGGCGCACCTACCCGCAGCCGTGGAGCGAGGTCATCTTCCAGGATGAGCTGAGCCAACCAGGTCGGATCTACCTGGTAGCCGAGATTGAAGGTGAGATGATCGGTTTCGCCGGGTTGATGCTTGTCGAAGATGATGCCCACGTTACGACTCTGGCTGTTGACTCCACGGCCCGACAGCGTGGTGTCGGCACCCGGTTGATGCTCGAATTGATTGCCGCCGGGCTAGAACGCGGTGCTCGCAACCTGACCCTCGAAGTTCGAGCGACCAACGAAGGGGCACAACGGCTCTACAGCCGCTTCGGCATGGCCGCAGTTGGTGTTCGCAAGCACTACTACCGGGACGACGATGCGGTGATCATGTGGGTAACCGACATCGATCAACCGGAATACGGCGAACGTCTCGCTCGGATCCGCGCGCTGGTGGAGGGACAGTGATGGGCAGTCCATTGATCCTGGGGATCGAGACCAGTTGCGACGAGACGGGTGTGGCCGTAGTGCGCGGACATGAGATCCTTGCCTCGGTGCTGTCGTCACAGGTTGACGCCCACGCCCGTTTTGGGGGTGTCGTCCCCGAGGTTGCCGCCCGAGCGCACGTCGAGGCGATCAGGCCCATGGCCCATCTGGCACTTCGCCAGGCGGGTGTGCACTCCGATCAGCTCGATGCCGTGGCCGCCACCCGAGGTCCCGGCCTGGTCGGTGCCCTGATGGTCGGTTACTCCTTTGCCAAGGCGATGGCATGGACGCTGGAAACGCCGTTCGTTGGGATCGATCACATGGAAGGCCATCTGTTCGCTCCACGACTCGAGCACAACGATTTCGAGCCACCGGCGATCGTCCTACTCGCCTCGGGGGGGCACAGCCAGATCGTTCACGTGCGCAGTTGGGGCACCTACGAGGTGCTCGGCGCAACGATCGATGATGCCGCGGGTGAGGCATTCGACAAGATTGCCCGCTTCATGGGTCTCGGTTTCCCGGGTGGGCCGGCCATCGACCGAGCGGCCGTCGCGGGCGATCCCAGCATTGTGAAGTTCCCCCGAGCGCTGCGCGATCGCCCGTACGACTTCTCCTTCTCCGGGTTGAAGACCTCGGTCGTGACCTTCCTCGAGAAGGCCAAAGCCAGCAATGCGGTTCCGCCGCTGCCGGACGTAGCGGCCGCTGTTCAGGAGGCAATCGTTGATGTGTTGGTCGACAAGACATTCAACGCAGTTGAGGCCACCGGTGTGGAGCGTGTTGCCGGCGGTGGCGGAGTCCTGGCCAACAGCCGGTTGCGGGCTCGTCTCCAGGAGGAAGCAGATCGCAGGGGGGTCGCCCTCCACCTACCGTCTCCGGCGCTGTGCACCGACAACGGGGCGATGATTGCCGCCGCCGGGGAGTTTCGGCTCGAGCGAGGGGATCTGACGCCCTGGGATATCGACGTCAGCTCATCGCTCCGCCTCGCCGACCTGTGACCACCGGCTGATGCGGCGCGGGTTCCGGATCGGCTCGGTGCGGGGCGTCGACGTTGTCGCCGACCTGTCTTTGTTCATCATTGCCGGTCTGCTGACCTGGTCGCTCTATGCAGATCTGGATCAGGCCTTTCCCTCCACGAGCTCCAACGCTCTGCTCGCCGGTGCCTTGGTGGGCGGTGGGCTTTTCTTCGGCAGTGTCTTCCTTCATGAATTGAGTCATTGTCTGGTTGCTCTCAGTCGCGGCTTGCGGGTGCGGCGCATTCGGCTATTCATATTCGGTGGAGTCTCGGAGATAGAGGAAGAGGCCGGGACGCCGGGCGACGAATTGGCCGTGAGCCTGGCCGGCCCGGCAACGTCCATGGGTCTTGGTGTCGTGTTCATAGCCCTCGGCTGGTCGCTGGCAGGCTCCTTGCAGCTGGCGGCTCGGATTGCTCTGATCCTCGGCATTGCCAATCTCTTGATTGCCGTGTTCAACCTGCTTCCTGGCCTGCCGCTCGACGGTGGCCGAGTGTTGCGAGCTCTGCTGTGGCGCCGCAGCGGAGACCGGAGCCACAGCACCCGGGTTGCGGTCCGCACCGGCCGCGGCCTGGGAATAGCGCTGGGTCTAGTTGGCATAGCCCTGGTTGCCCTATTTGGCGATTTCTCTGCCATTTGGTTCATTGCAGTGGGTTGGTTCTTGTATGAGGCGGCGTCGACCTCTGCTGTGCAGGAGCAGTTCATCTCGCGGATCGAGGGAATGACGGTTGCCGACGTCATGCGCCGAACCGATCTGGCCGTCGCTGGTCATATGTCCGTCGGCGCAGCCGTGGAGTTACATGGGTGGGGGGACAAGCTGCGCTCAATGCCGGTTGCGGTTGATGGGCGGGTCCTGGGCGTTTTTGGCACCCGCGAGGTACGCAGGGTCGACGAGGCCGATCGATTGGGGACTCGAGTACGAGACGCAATGACGCCGATAGGCCCGGGCGACATCGTCACCAGCGACATGCCACTCAGAGATGCGCTGGCGCTGCGGGAAGGAAGCGCTGGTGTGCTGGTTGTTGTCGCTGAGGGTGAGGTCGTCGGCATTCTCACCGCTGAGGACCTGTCGGCAGTGTTCGGCGATCTTCGACGAGGCCCGAAATCCCAATAAATCTTAGTGTAATAGACTCAAATGTATTGAATCTGAGCACTGCACTTACCTTCTATTTTCCACTGTGAATCTCCCCTAGCACTTGACGGTTGGGAGTGCTAAGCTCTAGCAGTCGAAAGTTCAGACTGCTAACCCTCGGAAGGAGGAAGTCGGATGAATCTCAAACCCCTGGGTGACCGGATCGTGGTCAAGCCCGAGGAAGAGGCCGAGTCGCGGACTGCCAGTGGACTCGTGATTCCCGATACCGCCAAGGAAAAGCCCCAGTTGGGCAAGGTACTTGCGGTAGGCCCCGGCGAATTCAAGGACGGGGAGCGGATCCCGCTCGACGTCAGCGTCGGAGATGTTGTTTTCTACTCGAAGTACGGCGGCACCGAGGTCAAGGTTGAGGGCACTGACTACCTCATCCTCTCCGCTCGCGACGTACTCGCCGTTCTGGCCTAGGAGGGCTGCTACCAAATGGCTGCAAAAGAACTGAAGTTCAATGAGGAGGCCCGTCGTGGCCTGCAGGCGGGCGTAGACAAGCTCGCCAACACTGTGAAGACGACGCTTGGTCCCAAGGGCCGTAACGTCGTCCTCGAGAAGAAGTGGGGTGCTCCCACCATTACCAATGATGGTGTGACCATTGCCAAGGAGATCGAGCTCGACGACCCATACGAGAACATGGGCGCTCAGCTCGCCAAAGAGGTCGCCAACAAGACCAACGATGTCGCCGGTGACGGCACAACGACCGCAACCGTGCTGGCGCAGGCCATGGTGCAGGACGGGCTGCGTCTCGTCGCAGCGGGTTCCAATCCGATGGAATTGAAGATCGGCATCGAAGAGGCCGTCGCCAACGTCGTTGAGTCAATCGCCGAGGTCGCGATCGAGGTCGATTCAAACTCGAAGGATCAGATTGCCTACGTGGCCGCCAACTCGGCCGCAGATCGCAACATCGGCGAGCGCATCGCCGAAGCGATGAAGAAGGTTGGCAACGAGGGTGTCATCACCGTCGAAGACAGCCAGACTTTCGGTGTCGATCTCGACTTCACCGAGGGCATGCAGTTCGACAAGGGCTACATCTCCCCGTACTTCATCACCGATCCGGATCGTCAAGAGGCCGTGATCGAGGACCCGTACATCCTGATCGCCAACCAGAAGATCTCCTCGGTACAGGATCTCCTTCCCGTGCTCGAGAAGGTCATGCAGACCGGCAAGACCATCCTCATCCTCGCTGAGGATGTGGAGGGTGAGGCGCTGGCCACTCTGGTCGTCAACCGTCTTCGTGGCACTTTCAGCTCGGTCGCCGTCAAGGCTCCCGGGTTCGGTGAGCGCCGCAAGGCCATGCTGCAGGACATCGCCATTCTCACGGGTGCGACCGTCATCAGCGAAGAGGTCGGCCTCAAGCTCGATGGTGTCACCATCGACATGTTGGGCCGTGCCCGCAAGATCGTCGTTACCAAGGACGACACAACGATCGTTGAAGGCGCCGGCAGCCACGCTGAGGTCGAAGCTCGGGTCAAGCAGATCCGTCAGGAGATCGAGAACTCGGACTCCGATTGGGATCGGGAAAAGCTCCAGGAGCGTCTCGCCAAGCTGTCCGGTGGCGTTGCCGTCATCAAGGTCGGCGCGGCGACCGAGGTCGAGCTCAAGGAGAAGAAGCACCGCATCGAGGATGCCATCCAGGCGACCCGTGCTGCCGTCGAAGAGGGCATCGTCGCCGGTGGTGGCGTCACTTTGCTCCGGGCCGGTAACGCGATCAAGAACCGCGGCGGATCTGACGACATCAAGGCCGGCCGTGCGCTGGTCGGTCGCGCCCTCGAGGCCCCGCTGCGTCAGATCTCTGTCAACGCCGGCCACGAGGGTGGCGTTGTTGTCGAGCATGTGCGTGCCGGTGAGGGCGCCTTCGGGTTCAACGCCGCAACCGGTCAGTACGAGGATCTCATTGAGGCCGGGATCATCGATCCCGCCAAGGTGACCCGGGCCACGTTGCAGAACGCGGCTTCGATCGCGGCTCTTCTCATCACAACCGAGGCGCTCGTCGCCGAGGAGAAGGAAGAGGAGCTTCCCGCCGGCGGCGGTCATGGTCACGATGCCATGGGCGGCATGGGCGGCATGATGTAACAAACGTCTCGGCAGCTTTCGCTGCCGAGTCCTACCGAATGAGTTTGGGCCCCGAGAAGGGGCCCAAACCTGTTCTTGCGTTGATTCGTCGGCGCATGCGCTACGTATCCACGCAGGAACTGGCTAGGGCTCCCAGAGATCCAGGGTGACTGCCCGAATTTCGCCCTTCGTGTTCACCAGCACGTGGATGGCGTACCACTGGAGACAGGAATCGGTGGCCGCCGGCTCGATCACCAGGTGTCGTCCCTCGGTCCAGCTGGGACCGAACTCGAGCGGCGGTCCGGCGCAATGGGCGCGGGGACCCAGATTGATCTGCGTGCTGTCTTGCTCGCCGCGCAGCGGTCCCAGCACGTCAAAGGGGCCTCCGAGTCCTCCGAAGTCATCGAGCGGGATTAGCCAACCCGACGGGTACTGAAGATCGGAGCTAGTCACGGTTACCTGCTCAACGGTGTTGAGTCCCAGGACTACCTCCTCATCGAACATCAGCTCGCTGAAGGGAATCGATCCTTGGGCGAACGCCTTGAGGCTGCCGGCAATGTCGCGATCGGCCTGATCGATCGGCCGATCTACACCGAGCTCGGCGTCGCGATCCGCGTCCCAGGCCGCCACCCGGTCTTCCCAGGCCGTTCGTGTCCATACCGCGCATTCGCCGATCTGCTGCCAGCCTCCGAAGTCGTCGCAGCTGCCGTTGAGCCGGAACTCGATCTCGTCGACGTCCTCGAACTGGAAGAGGTTCGCCTGCAGTTCGGCCATGAAGAAGAGACCGCCAGTGGTTGTGCTGGCGTTGCCAATGAGGATGTCATCGTTGAAATCGACGACGAGACGGTCTCCGGTAAGGACTACGGAGTTCAGGGCGTTGGCGCTCTCCTCAGAGAAGAAGGAAGCGAACCCCATCGCCCGTTCGGCCTCGCTGAGCCCTGCGAGAAGACCGCGCAGTGTCGCCTCGATCGGACTGCCGGGGTCGGCTACCTCGCGCACCACGGCCGTCGAGATATCGGGGAACATGGACTCCTGCGCACAGCCGAACAGCACAGTGGCGGCAACATTGCCTGGTGCCGTGTCGAACGGGACGGACGAGGCCGACAAGCATTCAGCCTCAACTCGGACACCGACAGCCACGATCGAGCCCGTTGCCGCTTCTTCGCCGGCAAGAGGCCCCTGGGCGGTGATCAGGCCGAACCCGGTTCGGCTCGGCTGCTGCTCTGCGATTTCTAGTTCGAGCCCGAGATCGTCGAGAATCTCGCGAGCCGCAGCAACCGTGAGGCCGTTGAGGTCGGGGACAACCACGTTGGTGACTGCCGGTGGATTGGTGGTCGTTTCTACAGCCGTGGTCGTTGTGTCCTCAATGACGGTTGTCACTGTTGTTGGCGGCAGCGTCGTGTCGGCTACTTCACCATCGTCCCCCGGCAGCAGTCGCAGACCAACCAGTACGAGCGCGGGTACGAGCACAACAGCGGCTCCGGCCAGCACGGCAGCCGGCACTCGGAAGCGACGGCCCCGGGTGCTACGGCTCATCGTCTCCTGGACCGATATCGGCTGTTCAAGCCCATCGATGTAGCGGCGTAGATCTCGTTTCAAATCAGACATGAGGTACCTCGAGTTCGGTGCGGAGCCTGGCCAGGCCGCGCTCGACATGGTTCTGAACGGAGGAGCGGGAGATGCCGAGCAGGTCGGCCACCTCCTGGTGGGTGTATTCGAAGCCGTGCACCAAGACGACGACCTGCCGTTGCCGGGCAGACAGCTTGTTAAGGGCGGGCGGCAATCCCGGCTCGACCCAGGGGAGCTCGGAGGCGGGCTTGCTGTCAAATACGGCACGCCGCGGCCACAATCGCCTCGACTTGCTTTGTCCCACCCGGTACAAATAGCCGAGTGGGTTGTTCATTTCGCGCAGGCGGTCCCAGTGCTCCCATCCGTAGGCGAGTGCCTCAGCGGCTGCCTCGCGGCCTACCTCACCGCCGTAGCGAGCGATCAGGGCTCGTCGCAGCTGCGGCTCGGCACCGAGGTGGAATTCTGCAAACGTCTGTCCGCTGGTCTGGGGTTTCGTCATTGTCGGCATCTCACCCTAGGAGAGCCCTCGGATGCGATTCTGCACCACACCCTTTCCACTCCGGCATCAATCGCTCCGGGAAATGGACCCAGGTGGCGCCAGACGCGTTACGAGGAGAGCTGCGACTGCCATTCGGATCGCGTGATCGGGTTACATTCCTCGGCGCCGAGTCGTTGCCAGAAGGCGTCGCAGGATCCGTTCAGTCGGTACTCGACGGCACTGATCGAGCTGAATTGGAACACGTTGGCGTTGAGTGTTGATAGGAAGACCTGCGCCCCTTCGACAGTCGCCACACCCGGCGGCATGATGTCGTCGCTGCCAAACTCCAGGTAGGCCGTACCGTCCACGATGCTGACGCCCTGAAATGCGCCGTCTGCACTCGTCGGTAGCGGAGTGCGAAAGCCAAGCTGGGCTTCTTCATCCTCGAGCCCGGCGGTCATCTCCCGAATTGTCGTAGTAAGCACAAGGTCGGTCGCAGGAACAGCCCGATACACGTACGTGCCCCCGGTGGCGAGATCCGACGCACCGCAAGGGAAGAACACCCGGAGTACCGTCGTGTCTTCGCTTTCCTCCGGGGGATCATCAATACAGATCGCGGGGGTGGCCACGGCGACTGTCGTAGTCGTCGCATCGGCTTCAGTGAGGTCCGAATCGGGCGCTGTCGAACTCGTCGTGGTCGTCGTGTCGTCGTCGCCTTGGGCGGCAACCGATGTTGTCGTAGGCGAGGGTTGGACAGCCCCGGATGGCTCCAGCAGATTGCGAAACGAAGCGATCAGGATCAGTGCCAGCACGACGCTGACGGCTGCAACCAGCCCGCGCTGAATCATCTGGAGTGTGCGTCGATCCATACTCGGCACCCTAACGAGTCTTGCGATAGATGGAACGCTTTGAGAAGCTCCCGAGGTTCCCGCGTGGCCCGCAGTTCGACTGCAGCAGACTCGGAGCGGATCTCAACCTGCCTAGACCCAGGCTTCCGCCTCGTACCGGCGGCGTTCGTATCTCCACTCCCGATCGAGTAGGCCCCATACGGTGTGATCCAACCACTTGTGTCCCACCTTGACCTCATCGCGGAGAGTGCCCTCCTTCAGAAAACCGAGCTTCTGCACAATGCGTTCCGAGGCCAGATTGCCTACCGCTACCCGCGTGACGACCCGATGCATGCTGAGTTCCTCGAAGGCGATCTGAAGCGCTCGGGCCGTCGCTTCAGTACCAAACCCCTGGCCGGTAGCGTCGCTGCGAATCCAATAACCAACTTCGCCAATCGAGTTGACGCGGGACGTGAACCAGACGGAGACATTGCCGAGGTGCCGGTCCTCCTTCTCCAGCGTCCGAATGGCAAAATCGAAGGCGCGCCCACTCGCCCAAGCCCCAATCGAATCCCGGATGAACTGGGCAGTAACGCTTCGCTGGTAGTTGACGGCCCAAGGCAGATACTCGGCCAGTTCCGGGAGCGAGGCGCGCACTGCCTCATGCACCGGCGTCGTGTCTTTGCGCCGAAAGGGGCGAAGTACAAGTCGCGGCGAATACCGCGGATCGTGACCAAGTAGCTGTGCCATCGACCGCAGCTTATCCAGCTATCCCGTAAGGTGCGTCCGTGCACGACATATGGACCCGTCTTGAGGCATTGCCCCCGGTCCGATACCCAGCCGAGGCTAGATCGGCGGTATTGGTCCCGCTCTACCGCGATCAGCACCAGCGGGTTCGTGTGATCCTGACCCGGCGTCCCGATCACATGCGCACGCATCCGGGTGATGTTGTCTTCCCGGGCGGGCGATTGGAGCAAGGGGAAACGCCGGAAGTGACCGCAATCCGAGAGGCGTGCGAGGAAATCGGGTTGCCTCCCGACGATGTTGAGGTGATTGGTGGGCTGAGCCCGACCACGACTCGAAGTAGGCGCAATCTGATCGTGCCTGTGGTTGCCAAGGTACGACGACCCGAATCGTTTGTTCTGCAGGAAGAGGAAGTGGCAGCCGTGATCGAGCCGACCATGCTCGAGCTACTCGACGACAAGCGCTGGCGCACCTCACTCTGGTTTGGCAGGCGTGTGTGGTTCTTCGACTTCCCGGAGGGCACCATGTGGGGGGCGACCGCATTCATGATGCGCGAGTTCCTGGACTGGATCCGTGGCGAATCCGACTAGAGGGGTCCCTGGGTAACGGCGTAGAGCGTTGCCATGATGCTGGCGGCGAGAGCTGCCAGCAGCACTGCCATCTGCGCCGGGGTGAGCTTGGCCAAGAACCGATAGATCGCCGGGCGCCGCGGTGCTGGGCTTGGTTGATCTCCGGCATCGGTGGCGATGATCTCGCGGGCCTCGTCGGCGACCGCAGTCAGGACGAGCACCTTATAACCACCGGTGATCATCTGCATCATGGGGAACGTCCCGCCCAGGTTGTCGGCAGTGACCAGGGCGTCTATCCCTGCTTCCTCGAGAATCGCCACAGCCAGGTCGGCTTCGAGTCTCGTGTTGAAAGCGGCTACTTCAGATGTCGGTTCCATCCGCCGCATTATCGATCATTTCCCACAGTGCGTTGACGTGGACTGCCGAAGTCATCGTCTGGCCGATGGAGATTCGGATTGCGCTCTGGTCATCGAGCGTTGTTGCAGTAATTGCGACCCTCCCCGAAGCGTTCAGTCGTGCTGCCAGATCTTCGGTTGCTTCGTTTCCATTCACGTGACGAAATACAACTAGGGCGAACGGATGCGGGGCGACTATTTCGAACCGGGCGTCGGCCGCTATCCGGGCGGCAAGATCCTGGGCGAGTGCAATGTGCTCCCTGATGTGGTGGCGTATTCCTGCGGCGCCATAGTGGCGGAGCACGAACCACAGCTTGAGTGATCGGAACCTCCGTCCCAACGGCACGTGCCAATCGCGGTAATCGATCACCTTGCCCGACAGCGTCGCCTCGTTGCGCAAATACGGAGGCAGAATGCTCATCGCGTTGAGCAACGGGCGACGGTCGGCCACGTAGTAGAGGTTGCAGTCGAAATTCGTGAACATCCACTTGTGCGGATTGAACGTGTAGCTGTCGACGAATTCCAGACCGTCCTGGTGGTGGCGGAATTCGGGGCAGATCATGGCGGAGCCTGCATAGGCAGCGTCGACATGCACCCACATGTTCTGCTCCCGGGCGATTGTGGCAATGGCTCGCACCGGATCCACCGCGGTAGTGGCCGTCGTCCCCACGCTGATGGCAACGAACGCGGGGCAAAGCCCGGCACTGCGATCAGCCGCGATTTGGGAGACCAGGGCAGATGTGTCCATGGCGAATTCCCCATCGCTAGGAATGACGCGGATGTGTGTGAAACCGGCGATCCGCGCCCCTTTCTCCACCGAGGAGTGGGTCTGGTCGGACGCGTAGACCACCAGCTTGTCCAACGGTGCCTGCTGTCGGGCGACTTCGCGTGCGGTAACGAGCGCAACATGGGAGGAATCGGAGGCACTCATCTGGATGACTCCTCCACCGGGCCCATTGGTCTTCCACGCCTGGGGGAGGCCGAGCAGATCGACCAGCCAATCCGCCACAACACTCTCCAGCTCGGTGGCAGCTGGGGACGTCGACCACAACATCCCCTGTACGCCAAGACCCGCTGCCGCCATCTCACCGAGTAGCGAAGGGCCTGAGCTATTGGCGGGGAAATACGCAAACCAGTTGGGGGATTGCCAGTGGGTGATCCCCGGCATGACGATCTCGTTGAGGTCGCGCATCACTGCGTCGAATGGTTCCGGCTCCTCGGGCGCTTGTGCCGGGAGCGCCTCCCGGATCGCCCCGGGTTCGATCGATGAGTTGACCGGATAGTCGGCTACGTTGGTGAGGTAGTCGGCGACCCAGTCGACCATCTCATACCCGCGCCTGCGGAACTCCTCGGGGTCCATGTGATAGGAAATCACGGCGTTGACCCGGTGCCGATGTAGCGATCCAGCCAGTCGAGGACTTCGCCGTACCAGTGCACCGAGTTCTTCGGCTTCTCTATCCAGTGGCCCTCGTCCGGGTAGTAAATGAGCCTCGCCGCAACGCCCTTCTGCTTGAGGATCCCGTAGAGAACGAGACCCTGAGTCACCACCACCCGATAGTCCTGTTCCCCGTGGATCACCAGCGTCGGCGTCGTCATGTTCTCGGTGTGCGCCAGCGGGCTCCAACGCAGAACGGCGTCGAGATCCTCCCAAGGCGTTCCGCCGACGGCGGCGGCGCGACCGGCGGTCAAGTCGCTGGCCCACTGACCGAGAAGGTCGGTGACGCCGGCGTGGCAGATGGCTGTGGCAAACCGGTCGGTGTGACCGATGAGCCAAGTCACCAGATACCCGCCATACGATCCTCCCGCAATAGCCATGCGATTCTCGTCGATGAACCCCTGCGCAAGCAGGTGATCGGTGGCAGCCATGATGTCTTGCATAGGCTTGTCCCCCCACGCACCCCGAATCGACCTGGTGAAATCGTCGCCGAACGAGTCGGAACCGTGGAAGTTCACCGAAACGACGACGTATCCCGCTGCGGCGAATGCCTGGGTGTTCCATCGCCAGTGCCAAGACCCGCCCGAGGCATTGTGCGGTCCGCCGTGGATGTTGTGTACCAGCGGCCACTTCTTCGTGCGATCGAAGCCGGGTGGATAGACGACATGGGATTGGACCCGGGCCCCGCCGGCACCGGTGAAGGTGAATTCGGCGATCGAACCCAACTCGACATCGCGCAGTGCCTCGTCGTTGAAGCCCCCAACGGTGCGGATCCCGTCTTCCGCAAGCACTGCAACGTCGGCGGGACGTGCCGGAGATTCCGTGCGTAGCCAAACCGGTCCTCGGGTGGGGCGCGGGCCGTGGGCATAGTCATCATCGGTGAGCCGAGCCGGGGTATCGGTGCCGTGGGGGAGAAGAAAGACGCCCATGCTTCCCTCATCTGTAGCGTGGAGCACCAGATCGGAGTCGACCGTGTACTCCCAGCCTCCGGCGGATCGGTCCCACCATGGTGCCAGATCACTCTTCTGGCCTGTGTCCCGGTCGAAGCTGACCAGCTTCACGTGGTCGGCGTAGTAGTCGGGCTCGTGTTGCTCACCGAATGCAAGGTGCTTACCGTCCGGGCTATAGCGGGGGCGCAGTTGTTGCGCGGGCAGCGAGTCGCGATCCTCGAGGAGTTGCGGGGTCTTGTCGGCGATCGACACCGTATGGATCGCAAAGCGCACCCTACGTCGCGGGTCGGGCTCGATATCCACAGTGAAGGCGACCTCATCACTCTCCGGTGAGACGTCGAACACAGCGCCGACGTCGTCGAGCGCAATCAGCCGATCCAGCTCGGGGGTCAGATCGGTGAGCGTTCCCGATGCAATGTCGAAATGGAACAGGTGGTGAATCTCGCCCCCCACCAGCCAGCGCTTCCAGTATCGGTAGACGGTTCGCTCCGTTGCCACCGGTTCGGTTTCGGCTTCCTCACGACGTTCCAGTTCCTCGCTGGTGGCGGAGACGGCAGGAAACCCCTCGAGTAGCGGGACTGCAAGGACGAGACCACTGCCGTCGGGCAGCCACTTCGCGGCGGATACGCCCAGCGGCAGATCGGTGACGCACTCGGCTTCGCCGCCGGCGAGGTCCATGAGGTGCAGCTGCGGTTTGGCGCCTGCTTCAGATCTGCGAATGAAAGCCAGCCGAGCGCCGTCAGCGGATAGAGCTGGCTGGGAGCTCGACTGCGTGGAGCTGGTGAGGGGACGCTTCTTGCCGTCGCTGGTCACTTGCCAGAGGCGGGTGGTCCCTTCGCTCTCGTCGAGGTCATACGTGGTGACCGGGACCACGGCGAAGTGGCCTTCGGGGTGCGGCTCGGGCTGTCCGACTCGTGCCAGTTTCCATAGATCGATCGCAGTCAGGTAGCTCATACTGGCAAGTTAGCCGTCCTTGCTGGTCCGACCGAATAGGTGCAAATTACCCTGGGCAACGGATCGAGTGCCCGATAGAAACAAAGGTATGCCCAGACCAACCAGGAAGAATGGACTGCTCGATGCAATGTCCCGGGAGTACACGGCGCTGCTCTCCGACATCGATGAGATCGACCTTCCCAATCGGCTGTTACCGGGCGCGTGCGATCAGTGGTCGATCAAGGACGTGCTCGGCCACCGCGACGCCTGGCACGAGATGTTCCTCGTCTGGGAGCGAGCCGGCGCTGCGGGCGAGAAGATCGCTATGCCGGCTCCGGGGTACACGGGGAAGGAGACCCCCGAGCTCAACGAGGAGATCTACCGGCGAATCAAGGATGATCCCTACGACCAGATCGTGGCCAGGCTGAATGATTCCTACCGGAGGGTGAGAGAGATCGTCGCGGGGTACTCGGACGACGACCTGGTCACCAAGCGTCGATTTGCCTGGACCGGTTCTACCTCGGTCCTGAGCTATGCCGTATCGGCAACTTCAAGCCACTACGACTGGGCCCGCAAGCTCGTCCACAAGTACAAGAGGACTCTGTAGCGGTGGTGCGGATCAAGCGGTCTCTAGCCGTCGAGGAAGTCCAATACGAACGTCGACCCCGTCGGAGTAGTGCACGACCGGGTCGGCATTTCCGACCTGATAGCCGGCCGCGGCGACGAACTCGTCGCCGACGTTGCGGAGAAGTGCGTTCTGCAGTGGCCAGGTCGGGTGATCAACCGGGGCATAGGCCAAGCGGCTGCCCAGCATGGTGTAGAGGCCCCAGCGGGCGGTGAGGAACCGCTCCAGCGGGCTCTGTTCGCTTTCGGGGATTGCCTCTCCGGGTTCGACCGACAGGTAGCTCGAGGCGTTGCGCGGACCGGGCCACCGCCGTCGCGCTCGATATTAAATGACGCCTCCTGCTTCTTGGATCGTCATGTTCGCCCACATGTACGGAAGCCGGTATGCGGTCCTAGCGACGGCAACCGGGAGCAAACGAGTGATGTCCAGGGAGTCAAACCACACACCGGGCCGTCCCGAGGAGTCCCGGACATAGGTGCGCACATTCGTCTCGGGAAACGTGCCGAAGTATGGAATTGCAGGTGTTCGGGGGATGCGGATGCGCTGCATCTCAAATGCGACCAAGCCGATCCAGGCAGCTCCGCCGCTGGTGTCGACGGTGACCCCGGGAGGCAGGTTGCGGTCAACCTGCTCGGGGTCGACCGGCCAGTGGACGTAGGTGAGCCGCCTCCACGATTGCAGCATCACGGGGCGACGCACCGGTGCGGGCGTAGTGAGGGGATGGAGTTGAGGCGCCATGTATTGAATTCGGCGCCGGAACAGCAGCGAGATGTGGGCGAGCTAAACGGGGAGTTCGATTCCATCGAACTCATACCTACCGCAGAGCGGTAGGCGGCGTTGTCATCGCCCCTGTGTGGAGTTCGGTTGTACCGAACTCCAAGGCGATCTCATCGCCCCATCAGCCGGGAGTTCGATCGCATCGAACTCCAAGCTGATTTCATCAGCCCACGCCGTTTCTCTTCACGTGGCGCAGGAGTCCGATCACCAAGCCCTCGACAACTGCTTTCCACGACGCATCGATGATGTTCTCATGCACACCTACGGTGCCCCAGCTCGCCTCGATATCCGAATGCTCACACAGGACCCTCACCCGAGCGCTGGTCCCGTCGCTGGAATCGAGATCGCGTACTCGATAGTCGGTGAGGTGGATGTCGGCTACCTCCGGGTAGGTGTCGATCAGCGCGGCGCGCAGTGCCCGGTCGAGGGCGCTGACCGGTCCGTCACCCTCGCGCGTGGTCACGACCCGCTCATCGCCGACATGGACTTTGACAGTTGCCTCGGCTACGACCTCTTCATCCCGGTGCTCGACAAAGACCCGATAAGACTCGAGCTCGAAGAAATCCTGTGCCCAACCCTGCGCTTCTCTCAGTAGCAGCTCAAAGGAACCGTCGGCGGCTTCGAACTGATAGCCGAGGTGCTCCAGCTCCTTGATTCGGTCGACGACTCGCTGGGCGTCTGCTGCCGACAGCTCGAGACCTTGGGCCTGGGCCTTGGCCAGAACCGTCGACCGGCCGGCGAGTTCCGAAACCACGACCCGGGTGGCGTTGCCCACCGAGTCAGGGTCCATATGCTCATAGGCATCGCTTCGCCGCGCCAGAGCCGACGTGTGGAGGCCGGCCTTGTGGGTGAATGCCGAGCTTCCTACATACGGGATGTGCGGATCCAAGGTGAGGTTCACCAGGTCGGCGAGATGGTGGGAGACCCGGGTCAACCGGGGGAGTCTTTCCTCTGGGATGGTTTCGAATCCCATCTTCAGGGAGAGATTGGGGATGAGCGAGCAGAGGTCAGCGTTGCCCGTGCGCTCGCCGTAGCCGTTGATGCATCCCTGCACCTGATACACGCCCTCTAGCACCGCGGTGATCGAATTGCCGACCGCCATGCCGGAATCGTTGTGGAAGTGGCAGCCCAGCGTTGCATCACCCAAGGCCTCGCCGACTTCCCCGACGATGCGCTGGACCTCATGCGAGAGGAAGCCACCATTGGTGTCGCAGAGCACCACCCTCTCCGCGCCGGCGTCCTGGGCTACTCGGAGCGCATTGACGGCAAACTCCGGATTGGCGCGATAGCCGTCGAAGAAGTGCTCGGCATCGAAGAAGACCCTTCGTCCCTGAGAGCGCAGATACTCGACCGAGTCGCCGATCATCCCCAGCGCCTCGTCGATGCTCGTGCGCAGCGCATGCTCGACGTGATAGTCCCAGGTCTTCCCCACCAGGCAGATGACCTCGGTCTCTGCTGCCAGGAGGGCGGCGAGTTGCTCATCGTCCTCCGGCCTGCTGTTGGCCCTTCGGGTTGCCCCGAATGCCACCAAAGTCGACGACTCGAGATCGAGCTCGGTTTTGGCTCGCTGGAAGAACTCATCGTCCTTGGGGTTGGCCCCCGGCCAGCCACCTTCGATGTAAGCGACACCGAGGCTATCAAGCAGATTGGCCACCTTGAGTTTGTCTCGCGCCGTCAGCGAGATCCCCTCCTGCTGGGTGCCGTCACGGAGGGTGGTGTCATAGATCTCGACTGATTGTTTACTCATTGCCGCTCCCGATAAGGAAAACCCCCCGCTGTGCGGAGGGTCGCAGGGGCGCACACGCCCGTCGCTGGGGCGTGGCGCCTAATTAATGATGATCGCGTAGCTGTTCATTGGCCGAGGAGTATGGACTAGATGGTTTCTGCGGTCAAGCTCTCCGCTGCGGACATCTGTCGGGCGATCGGTCCCGGGACCTCAGTCCCACCGATGGTCCCTTTGGTCCTCATTCTCTGGGGACCTCCGGCCCAAGCCCTTAGTCCTCTGCGGAGGGACATATCGGCATCTGTATGCAATCGGGGTTGAATGAAAGAATCCGTATTAACTCAGTCGCATATGCGGCTGAGTGAATCGTTCGAAAAAGAGGTCGGATATCGTGGCACGAGTGAAGCTCGACATCACGCGTCGCGCGTTCCTCAAAGGTGGCCTGGCCACCGGTGGACTCGCAGCAATAGCTCCTACGGCCTCGATCGGCGCCGTCAACGGGATGCTCAACGCAAAGGATCCCTGGTACCGCGAAGGCGCGATCGAGACCACCTACAACGTTTGTGACGTTTGCCCATGGCGCTGCGGCGTTGTGGTGAAGACCGTCAACGGCGTCGTTCGCAAGATCGATGGCAACCCAAAGGACCCGAAGAGCAGAGGCATGCTTTGCGCCCGGGGTCAGGGCGGCGTCTCGTTCATGTACGACCCGGATCGCCTCCAGGCGCCGATGATCCGCACCGGCGAGCGCGGCTCGGGCCAGTTCAAAGAGGTCACCTGGGAAGAGGCTCTCGATTACACGGCCGCTGCTCTTCTCAACGTCAAGGACAAGTACGGCGAGGAAGCGCTTGCCGTGTTCGGCCACACTTCCGGCGATCACTGGTTTGCCGACCACTTTGCCCAAGCCTGGGGCACCCCCAATGCGGCCAAGCCCTCGGCGTCCCTATGCCTCAGCCCTCGCGACGAAGCCGCCACCCTTACCTACGGTTCGGCCGTTGGTGGTCACGAGCCGGTGGATTGGGATGGCATCGCCGCAATGACGCTCATCGGCAGCCATATTGGTGAAGATGCGCGCAACACCGTGATGCAGGACTTCGCCAACGCCCAGGCGCGCGGAGCCAAGGTCATCGTATTGGACCCCCGGTTCTCCAGCGTTGCCGCCAAGGCCGATTACTGGCTGCCCATCAAGCCCGGTACCGACACGGCTCTGATGCTGGCCTGGATGAACGTCCTCATCACAGAGGATCTCTACGACAAGGCCTACGTCGCGACATGGACCGAAGGATTTGATCAGCTGGCGGCCCATGTCGCTGAATTCACTCCCGACTGGGCGGCCGGTATCACCGACCTCCCGGCCGCCCAGATTCGGGAGACCGCTCAGGTAATGGCTGCCAACCTCCCTCGGGCTGCGGTCATTCCGGGTCGACACACGGTCTGGTACGGCAACGACAGTCAGAGGATGAGGGCTACTTACCTCGTCAACACGCTTCTCGGCGCTTACGGCCGGGAAGGTGGGATGTATTTCAATAAGAGCGTCTATCTCGAGCACTATCCCTACCCGCCGTACACGGTTACCGGTAGCTCGGGCGGTTGCTCGGCCGAGCCGGGTGAAGAGGCTGCAGAGCTGCCGTTGGGCCCGACCGGCAAGGCAAGGGCCGACGGTGTGCGCGAAGTCTTCATGCGAGGGCCGACGGCCATGCAGGAGCTAATCGACCCAATGGTTTCGGGCGACCCGTATCCCATCAAGAGCCTCATGGTCTACGGCGTGAATCTGCTGAATTCGATTCCGAACCCGCAGAAGACGATCGAAGCGCTCAAAGCGCTCGAGTTCGTCGTCGCCATTGATGTGCTTCCCCAGGAGCACATTGCCTGGGCAGATGTTGTCTTGCCCGAGGCGACGTACCTGGAGCGTTACGACGACCTGTGGACCGTTCCCCACAAGACTCCCTACATTGCCTTGCGTGAGCCGGCGGTCGATCCGCTGTACGACACCAAGCCGGGTTGGTGGATCTCGCGTGAGCTGGGGACCCGCGTCGGCCTCGATGCTTTCTACAAGTGGGAGACCATCGAGGAATACCTCGACAAGCGCCTGATCTCGGTCGGTTCGAGTATCGAGAAGCTCAAAGCTGAAGGCGGGGTAATCACCCAGGACGGCAAACCGTATCTGGAGGATTTTGACGGGTCGTCTCCGTTCCACACGGAAACCGGGAAGATCAATCTCTACTCCCCGGAGCTTGCCGAGGCCGGTCACGATCCGATGCCGGTGTATGAGCCGGTCGACGAGCCGCCGACGGGCTTCTTCCGTCTGCTCTACGGGCGTAGCCCGGTGCACACGTTCGCCAAGACACAGAACACACCGGTCTTGTATGAGATCGACCCGGAGAACGAGGTCTGGGTCAATGCCGGTGCCTGCGAGGAGCTGGGTGTGGCCGATGGTGACTACGTCATGTTGGAGAATCAGGACGGTGCCCGGAGCGGCCCGGTAAAGGTGAAGGCAACCGAGCGGATTCGCCACGACGCCGTGTACATGGTCCACGGATTCGGCCAGAACGCTCCGGGACTTACCAATGCCAACGGCAAGGGCGCCAGCGATACCAAGCTACAGACCCGCTACAAGCTCGACCCGATCAGCGGGGGAGCGGGGATGAGGGTCAACTTCGTCAGACTCGACAAGGAGGGGGTGTGACATGAGTCAATACGCATTCCTCCTCGACCTAGGCCGCTGTATTGGATGCCAGGCCTGTGTGGCGTCGTGCAAGGTCGGCAACGAACTGGGCGAAGGCCAGCAATACATCGAGCTGATCGAGAAAACGCACGGTGAGTTCCCGAACCTCACCGGAGGTTGGGACAATCACCGCTGCTTCCACTGCGGCGATGCTGCCTGTGTCACGGTGTGCCCTACCGGCGCTCTATTCAAGGAAGACGGCCTGACCCGCCTCGACCGCGACATCTGCAGCGGATGCTCCTATTGCACCGAGGCTTGCCCTTACGACATCCCGGTGATGTGGGAGGGCAAATCGAGCAAGTGCGACGGCTGCGCCGAGACGGTCCGGGCCGGTGGTACACCCTGGTGCGTCGGAACGTGCCCGAGCATGGCGCTCGAGTACGGACCTCGCGAAGAAATCCGGGCCGAGGCACATCGCCGTGCCGAGGCCTTGCGCGGCCGCTATCCAAACGCTCAGGTTTACGGCGAGACCCAGGCCGGTGGGCTGGGGCTACTGGTCGTGATGCCCGACGACCCGGAGCTGCTCGACATTCCGATCGACCCCAAGGTTCCGTTCATGGCGGATGCCTGGCAGAAGGTCGTGCAGCCCGCCTCCGTCGGTATCACTATCGGTGCCGCAGTTGTCGCCGGGGCCGCCGCAGTGATCGCTAGACGGCGCCACGAAGAGGAACTCGAGGTTCTCGAAGCGGAGGGCGTCATCAGCGGTCACGCAGATGGAGGGGAAGAGGAGGAAGGACAATGACCACGCAGAAACAGGCGCTCGGCGATCGTGAGGTCCTGCGCTACCGCAAGCGTCCCCGCATCGTCCATGCCATTCTCGCCAGCTCGTTCCTGATCCTTCTGCTCACGGGCCTGGTGATCCTGTGGCCCGCCCTGTCGTTTCTAGCTCCGGGCGGGACGACCCGTTGGCTGCACCGGGTGGCCGCCGTTGGGTTCATGTCGGTACCGATCGTGTATCTGATTGCCGACCGGGAGGGCGCCAAAGAACTCATGGTCGATTCGTTCAAATACGACCGGGACGACTGGCGTTGGATCAAGAGGTTCTGGTCATATGCGTTTGGCCACACTGCCAACATGCCGAAGCAGGGCCGCCTGAACGCCGGCCAGAAGATGCACCACGCCCTGGTGATGCTGCTGTCCGCTGCGATTGTGGCATCCGGGTTGGCCCTGTGGTTCTTCACTCCCTCGCTGGGGGCCACCGGGCATGCCTGGGCTGTAGTGATCCACGATCTCTCGATGCTCGCGCTGACGTTGCTGTTGGTGGGACATCTCTACTTCACCTTCGTCTACAAGGCGCTCTCGGGTATGACCCGCGGCTATGTCGACAAAGACGAGGCGCGGCTCGAGCACGCCAAGTGGCTGGAAGAACTCGAGCAAGAAGCAGCCGAAGGGGCTGCCGAAGAAGACAAACAGACAGTTTGAATCAAGAAGAGCTCTAGGGCTCGCATCAACGAAAGGGAAAGCAATGAACATGCTCCGTCGCATGTCTCTGATAGCGCTGGTCCTCGCCTTCGGACTGATCGCCGCCGCGTGTGGTGGCGACGACGAAACAACCGATACCACCGAAGGTACGGTACCCCCGCTAGAGACAACCACGACCGAGGCTCCGGCCGAAACGACTGAGGCTCCGGCCGATACCACTGAGGCACCCACGGATACCACTGAGGCACCGGCATTCGACCTCGTGGCCGCTGTTGCTGAGTACGAAAGCACCATCCCGGACGGGTGGATGAACGTCGGTGACGTCGAGTCGTTCAAGGATGCGCTTGCAGCCAGCGACGGTCTGGTTATCGATGTGCGCCAGCCTGAGGAGTACGCGGAGGGTCACATTCCCGGCGCGATCAACATTCCGCTGCGTGAACTCGCCGCCAACGTTGACAAGATCCCGACCGACAAGGCCGTCTACGTGTACTGCCAGTCAGGTTTCCGCGCCGGTATTGCAATCTCCGCAGTCCGCTTGATGGGCTACGACAACGCTTTTGCCTATAAGGACAGCTACGCGGGCTGGACCGACGCCGGTGAAGAGGTATCGACCGACGCCGTCGAGGCTGAGGTGTTCGGCGATCCCGGGTTTGCGCCTGAGCTTGTTGCTGCTGTCGATGACTATCTGTCCAGCCTTCCCGATGGCTGGGGCATCATCCGTTCCGTCGAAGACGTGCAGGCCGCTCTCGACGCCGGCTCCGTGATCCTTGACGTTCGCAGCCAAGGCGAATTCGATGAGGGCCACATCGAAGGCGCGATTCTGACGCCGCTGCGCAGCATTGCCACGGCGGAGAACATCGCTCAGATCCCGACCGACACGCAGTTCATCATTCACTGCAAGTCGGGCTGGCGGGCCACCATTTCCATGCCGGTAATCGGTGTCCTCGGGTTCGATAACTGGAAGGTCTTCCCAGGCGGATGGAACGCCTGGACCGAGGCCGGCGCACCGGTCGTCACCGGCTAGGCCGGACGCATCGGTAGCATCGAAGAGAGGGGCCGGTCCATCCGGCCCCTCTCTGACGTCTGGCAGAGTTGCTGAGTGGGATTGTCGGAGAGTCATTGCGGTTGTAATCTCTGTTGCATGACATTGCACACGAGCTGGTGGTGGTCGAAGGAGTAGCAGCCTTCGCGCGCCAGCACGCAACGCCGGAGGCCCCGCCCCGGCGTTTTGTTATGAGTGAGAGGATCGACAAGTGGATAGGCAACGAGTCTTTTCCGGGCTGCAACCGACCGGGAATGTCCATCTGGGCAACTACCTGGGAGCCTTGCGCAACTGGGTGAAGCTGCAGGATTCGTACGACTGCGTCTACTGCGTTGTCGACTTGCACGCGATCACCGTCGACTATGACCCGGAGCAGTTCGAGCAAGACCGCATCGAGGCAGCCAAGGTGCTGATGGCTTGCGGCATCGATCCAGACAACTCTCTGTTCTACTTTCAGAGCCAGGTTCCGCAGCACAGTGAACTTGCCTGGATCCTCGGTTCGATGACACCTACCGGCGTGCTCAACCGAATGACGCAGTACAAGGACAAGGTAGCCAAAGGCGAGGCAGCAAACCTGGGCTTGTACTCATACCCGGTGTTGATGGCGGCGGATATTCTGCTCTATCACGCCAATCTCGTACCGATCGGTGACGACCAGCGGCAGCATCTCGAGATGACGCGGGATCTGGCGGAGCGGTTTAACAACCGATTTGGGGAAGTCTTTCCGGTTCCCGATGCCCTCATTCCGGAGACGACTGCACGGGTGATGTCGCTAGCCGACCCGACCGCCAAGATGTCCAAGTCAGATTCGAATGAGAAAAGCCGTGTGCTCATCCTCGACTCGCCGGACGTTGTTCGGAAGAAGATCAAGTCCGCGGTCACCGATTCCGATCCTGAGGTTCGATTCGACCCCAAGGACAAGCCGGGCATCTCCAACCTGCTCGAGATCATGTCGTCCTGCACCGGTCGCACGATCGGTGATCTCGTCGCCGAGTACGCCCACGGGGGTTACGGCAAGTTCAAGGAGGCCGTCGCCGAGGCGGTCATCGCCGAGCTGGCGCCGGTCCGCAGTGCGTACCAGAACTTCGAGGATGAGGAAGTCGCTCGCATCATGCGGCGGGGAGCCCTCGATGCTCGCACCAAGGCCGAAGGATTCCAGCAGATCGTCCGCAAGGTCACAGGTCTCGCTGCGATCTAGCGCCGTTCTCCGGAGCGTCACAACACCTTGGAAACGCCGGGAATGCGGCGGACGATGGCGGCTGCAGCAAAGCAGACGGGGACTGCGATGACTGCCGCCAGACCGAACTTGAGTATGTGGTCCATCTCGATGTTGCGCATCGCAACTGCGATGTAGACGACTATCGGGATGTGCAACACGTACACGCCGTAGGTGTTGCCGGCGAGGAATCGGCTCACCGAGCTCTGGCTCCCGAGGAAGCTTCGTCCCAACGTGAGCAGAAACAGGACCAGTCCGACCGCCAGGGTGGAATCCCAGAGAGCGTATGCACCACCTTGCCAATGCCAGCTGTCGCCGAAGGCGTTGCCGATAGCGTTGGTGAGCTCGATGGAGAAGACCTCGCCGCTGAACGCATATGGGAAGAGGAGAATCGTCGCCAGCGCCGCCATCCCGAGCCCGGCCCAGCCGACGCCGGGGCGGACATTAGTGAGCCAGTCGCGCCGGTAGGCGATAACGCCAACGGAGAAGAAACTCAGGTACTGAGGCAGATAACCAAGGCTGGGGAACCCGTACCACTCCTCGCCGACCGGGATCCAGAGGCGCATCAGGATCGTCACACCAGCGAGCGCAAGCACAAACGCAGCGACGGTCGTAGCACCCGGCGCAGGCGACTCACGACCGGGACGGCGGACGAGAGTTCGCCCGATGGTGTAGCCGAAGCTGAAGATCAACAGTAGGGCGACAAACCACATCGGTCCCATCCGCACCGAATCGGCGTAGTTGAACGTCTCCCACGTCATGGGCCCGAACGGATCGGCAACGAAGAACCAGCCAAGAGTCGACAGCGGGTTCAGTAGCAGCACGTACACAGCGAGCGGAATCCCGAGCCGAATCAATCGCCCGCTGAGGAACCGTCGGGCACCCTTGCGGTCGAGCGAGGCCGGCGTCAGATAGCCGGCGACGAGGAAGAAGCCACCCATGAACCACGCTTGGTTGCTCAGCACGAAGATGAGAAGGCCTCGCGAGAATCCGTCAGGGTGCAACTCCACGTAGTAGAAGCCGAGCCCGGCGGCTCCATACGCCATGGCGACGTGGTGCAGCACGACCAGGACGATTAATCCGGTGCGCAGATTGTCGAGCACGGCCAATCGACTCTTCGATCCTGTCTCGAGGGTTCTTGTCATCTGCGTTCTCCTATCGGCTCCAAGAAGAAAGCGACCGGGCCTATGCCTGGTCGCTTTCCTTTGCCTGCTCCTCCGCAAGGAACTGTTGGTACTTGCGTCCTTCTCGGCCGCTTGTGTCGATGTAGTACGACGAAACGTGGAAGGCGACGCCGAGCCCCCAACCAATCGTGACCCAATAGGCCCAGTCGGCCCCACCGGACCTGAGGTCGATGAACCACAGGAAGGCGTTGATGATCACAAACGTGGCAACATGCCACATCATGTCGGAGTACTCCTTGGCACGTCGCCGTGCTCGCTCCTCTGGTGTTGCTGCTACTTTGCGGGCCATGATTCCTCCCGATGGCTCGTGTCTAACGTCCTGGGTACATCATGCGATTCGTTTCTGGCCATGCCATCACCCAGCCGTCGGTTTGCCGCATCATCCGATCGGTTGATTGCGATTAGCCGCACGGGCGATAGCGCCGGGCTTGCGATTGGCTCATGCTTATCGGAGCGAGAAAGGAAAGGTGATGGCGGTAATCCAGGTTGAGAACCTCATCAAGAACTACGGGGGCGTCAACGTTGTCGACGGGATCTCGTTCAGTGTGAACGCAGGCGAGATCTTTGGCATCGTCGGCCCCAACGGCGCAGGCAAGACGACGACTGTTGAGTCGGTCTCGGGTTTGCGGCAGCCGGACAGTGGCTCGATCAGCGTGCTGGGTCTCGATCCGCAACGTGACCATTACGAGGTCGCACAGCGAGTCGGGGTGCAACTGCAGGAGAGCAGGTTGCAGGACAAGATCCGGGTTCATGAGGCTCTTGATCTCTATGCCTCGTTCTACGACACCCCCGCAGATTGGAGGTCGTTACTCGACCGCCTCGGCCTCGAGGGCAAGGCCGACGCCCGCTACACGAATCTGTCCGGCGGGCAGAAGCAGCGCCTTGCTGTTGCCCTCGCCCTGATCGGAACGCCTGAGATTGCGATCCTCGACGAGTTGACCACCGGTCTCGATCCGCAGGCCCGACGCGACGTATGGGGCACAATTGAGCAGATCCGTGATAGCGGGGTGACGGTCGTTCTCGTCACTCACTTCATGGAGGAGGCGGAACGGCTGTGTGATCGGATCATGGTTGTCGACCAGGGTCGTGCGCTCGCCCTCGACACGCCGAACGGTCTCATCCAGCGCATCGGAGCGGGTCAGCTGATTCGGTTCCGACCCTCTGCACACGTGGACGATGCGGAACTGACTGCACTTGCCGGCGTGGAAGGCGTTGGCCGCAAGGGCGAGATGGTCGAAATCGCAGGCACCGACGATGCGGTGCATGCCGTTACCTCGTTCCTGGCGCAGCGTCAGATCATCGCCCACGAACTGCGCATCGAGCAGAACAGCCTCGAGGATGCATACCTCGCCCTGACCAAGGAGGCCAAGTGATGTTGTCGTCAGCCACCACGAAGCTTGTGCAGTCCGAGACCAAGCTATTCCTTCGGGACCCTATTGCACTCTTCTTCGGACTGGTCTTTCCGTCGGTGTTGCTTCTGGCCCTTGGCGGCTTCTTCCCCGGCTTCGCCGACGAACCGTCGGCCGATCTCGGCTTCTTGCGGTATATCGACGCGTATACCCCGATCGCCATCGGCCTGGGCCTGGCGACTCTGGGGCTCGTTACCCTGGCGCCCATTCTCGGGACCTACCGGCAGTTCGGGATACTGCGGCGCTTGCGCACAACCCCGATCCATCCGGCACGGCTGCTGTGGGCGCAGATGGCCCTGCACCTCGTCGTGGCCATTCTGGCGCTGGTCGGGGCCATGACGGTCGCAGTCGTCGCTTTCGACGTTGTGTTCCCCGAGAACGTCGTCGCCTTTGTCTTTGTCTTCCTGCTGGGCGCCGGCGCCATCTTCTCGGTTGGGCTGCTCGTCGGTGCGCTTGCGCGAACGACATCCGCAGCGGCAGCGATAGGTATGTCCATTTACTTCCCGCTTCTGTTTCTGGGCGGCGTGTGGATCCCCCGCCAGGTCATGCCCGACGGGCTGCGGCTCGTTAGCGATCTGACGCCGCTGGGAGCCGCAGTGGCAGCCATGGATGACGCGTGGTTCGCCGGCACACTCAGCGTTGCCCCGCTCCTGGTAATGGCTGCCTACATCGTCGTTGTCGGCTTCCTGGCGATCCGGGTGTTCCGCTGGGAGTGATGCGATGCTTGTAGTCGCGGTGGATCGACGACCAGGAGCTCGTGATGGCAGATAGGCCGAATTTGGGGTCTTGGGATACCTGGATGGACCGCTTCTTTGTGTGGTCGGCCTACGTCGGCCTGGTCATCTCGGCGGCAATTGCCCTGATCGGAAGATGGGATGTGACCACGGCCGGGCTGGCGGGGCTAGCGACGCTTTGGACCTGGGCCGCCCTCAGCCGAGCGGGACGCCCGACAGAACTCAGTCAGTGGGCGTTGCGGGTCTATCTGGTCGGCTTCTTCGCCTTCGGCATGGCCCTCATGTTCCGGAGCCCTGTCTTTCTGATCTACGGAATTTCGGGCTTCTACCACGCAGCTCTGCTACGCCCGTGGTGGACCTCCTTCGTCGGCGTCACCGCAACGAGCCTGGTGGTGCATGCCACCATCGTCATCAACGATCGACGGCTCAGCGCATGGTTTATCTACGCGGGAATCGTCGCAATTCAGACGGTGGCGGTGTGGATCGGCCTGTATGGCGGGGCGAAACTCACCGATGTGGCCGAGGGGCGAAAGCGCACTGTGCAACAGCTCGAGGAGACGATTGCCGAGAATGTTGGGCTCCACGCCCAACTCGTTGCCCAGGCCCGTGAGGCAGGGGTCCTCGATGAGCGGCAACGAATGGCACGTGAGATCCACGACACCATTGCGCAAGGCCTGACTGGTGTGATTACCCAGATAGAGGCGGCGGAGCAGTCGTGGAGTGATGAGAGCGAGCTGAGAAGGCATCTCGACCTTGCTCTGGGTATTGCACGTGACAGCCTCGAGGAAGCGCGCCGCTCGGTGCAGGCAATCCGTCCGGGGCCCTTGCATCGAAGCCGACTGCCCGACGCCATAGCTGAGGTAGCGGCACGTTGGTCGGATGCCAATGATATTGAAGTCGAGGTCCACACCACCGGTGAGCCGCAAGCTCTGCACCCGGATGTTGAGGTGACCCTGCTTCGGGCCACGCAGGAGGCATTGGCGAACGCTGCCAAACATGCAGAGGCGACCCGAGTGGCGGTGACTCTGTCGTTCCTGGGTGGGGCTGTTGCTCTTGACGTTCGCGATGACGGGGTGGGCTTTGCTGTCGACAAGCCCACCGCCGACGGTCATTTTGGGTTTGCTGCTATGCGACAACGAGTGGAAGATGCCAATGGAGTGATGGAGGTTGAATCCGCGCCCGGTGAGGGCACAGCGATCGCTGTCACCATCGAGACCGAAGGCGTACTGGATGAGTGAAAGCCCTATTCGTGTACTGATCGCCGACGACCATCCCGTTGTTCGGGACGGGTTGCGCGGCTTGTTTGCCGGCGATCCCGGTTTCGAGGTTGTGGCTGAAGCCGAGAACGGACGAGAAGCCGTCTCCAGAGTCGAAGTATTCGAACCGGACGTCGTGCTCATGGACCTGCGAATGCCGGTCCTCGATGGTGTTGGAGCTACGAAAGAGATTGTCGACCGCGGCCTGAGCGCTCATGTTCTGATCATCACGACCTACGACACAGAGAGCGATGTTCTTCCCGCCATAGAGGCGGGAGCGACGGGCTATCTCCTGAAGGACACGCCCCGCGACGAATTGCGGAAGGCGGTGCGGGCGGCAGCCGACGGCGAGTCTGTCTTGTCTCCTCCGGTTGCTCGTCAGTTGCTCGGCCAGGTGCGGCAGCCGGTAAAAGAAACGCTCAGCGACCGGGAAATGGAGATCCTGGCGACAGTGGCCAAGGGTGCGACGAACAAAGAGATAGCTGCGCGGTTGTTCATCAGCGAGGCAACGGTCAAGACCCACCTGGTCCACATCTACGGCAAGCTCGGTGTGAGTGACCGGGCAGGAGCAGTCGGCGCAGCCTATGAACGCGGCCTACTCACCCCTGGTGAGTCCTAGCCGGTGACGATCTCCGTGACCATCGCAACAGCTTGATCGACGCCGATTGCCGTCATCGGGGTTAGCTCCATACCGAGCCCGATATCGGTCACCGGGATCGAGATAGCGAGTACCTGCGACGGTGGGGTCCCAACTTCAGCCGTCATGGCAAGGAGCCGCTCCGGTGTGCTGAAGTGGCTCATCGCAGACTGCCGCTCCGCGTCCGGTGTGACTTCCGTAGCCGTGATTTCGCTCACCTCGACGCTGGCGTCTACGAAGATCACGGTGTTCACTTCGGCCATTTCCAGTGCGAGCTCCGGTGTCAGTTGCACTACGGAGCGCACCGAGACACCGGGAAGCTCCAGGGCGCTGATTCGGTCGGCAACGACACGACCTGCGCCATCGTCCGAGCGCAGGTCGTTGCCGTAGCCAACAACGAGTGACCCCAAGGCCGACCCTCAGCCCCGCCTCACCGAGTCCAGGACCGTGCCCTCATGATCGAACAGAGTGACGTCGAGCGGCATCTTGCCGACGGCGTGCGTTGAGCAGCTCAGACACGGGTCGAACGCCCGTATCCCGGCCTCGATACGGTTGAGAATCCCTTCGGGAATCTCTGGTCCGTCGACCCATTCCTTGGCGATCTGCAGGATCGTCGCATTCATCGGGAGGTTGTTTTGACCCGTTGCGATAATCATGTTGACGTCCTCGAGCAGCCCACTTTCGTCGACTGTGTACTCATGGAACAGAGTGCCTCGCGGTGCCTCAGACACACCGACTGCGTGACGATGGTTGACCCCGCCGGTGGCACGAACGTTGGTGCCGAGAATCGAGTCATCGTCCAGGAACACCCGCATAAGTTCGGTAGATGCCAGGATCTCGATCAGTCGCGCATAGTGATAGAAGAACGAGGAATTGGCCGTTCCGCCCGCCGTCTCTCGATACACTTTGAGCGCCTCATCGGCGAGCGGGGAACCCATCGTCTCGCAGACGTTGAGTCGGGCCAGCGGTCCGACCCGGTAGATGCCCTCGTTGACATTCTCCTCGGGTGCGACCATCGGCTTGAAGTATGGGGATTTCAAGTACGAGTCGCGGCGGGTGGACTCGCCGATGTAGTCCCGGTAGTCCGCCGGGTCGATTCTGTCGGCGACCACATTCCCTTCGGCATCGACAAACTTCAGATGGCCGTCGTAGTTCTCCCATGTCCCCGCATCGTTGGCGAGGCCTAGGTGCAAGCTGGGGAACAGCCCGAAGTTGTTGATCTCGCGCTCGAACTTCCCGAGCATCGAGATGAAGATCCCGAGTGAATCCTCCGCCGTCTGCTGTGCCTCATCGAGGCCGGCGAGTATCTCGGTTCTGACCTCTTCGGTCATCGGATTGGCGATGCCACCGGGCACGATTCCGGGTGAGTGGACCTTGCGGCCGGCGATGGCTTCCAAAACGCGCTGGCCAAACCCGCGCAACCTGATCCCCCGGCGCGCCAGCTCTGGTTCGGTGCTCATCACGCCGAATACGTTTCGCGTAGCGGGATCGTGATCCCATCCCAGCAGCATGTCCGGCGAGCTCAGGTGGAAGAAGCTCAGGGCGTGGCTCTGGATTATCTGGCCGAGGTTGACCACCCGGCGCAGCTTGACTGCGGTCTGTGGAATACGAACACCCATGATCGCGTCGCCGGCCTTGGCCGAAGCGAGCAAGTGACTCACCGGGCAGATACCGCAGGTGCGTGCGGTCAGGCTCGGCATCTCCCAAACCGGACGGCCCTTGCAGAACTCCTCGAATCCACGGAACTCCACTACGGAGAACCTGGCTGAATCGACTGCGCCGGCGTTGTCCAGCTCGATGGCGATTTTTGCATGACCCTCGATCCGGGTCACCGGATCAATGATGACAGTGTTACTCATCTCTTACCTCAACCCCATCGGATGGCTTCGCCCCGATT
>Ga0180435_10000553_pt1 | contig 39530 bp, 30 predicted proteins | sample SS_ome_3_FD_132467 | JGI IMG/M metagenome (GOLD analysis project Ga0180435, IMG submission 132467) | Hypersaline lake sediment archaeal communities from the Salton Sea, California, USA - SS_3_S_1 metaG | ecosystem: Environmental > Aquatic > Non-marine Saline and Alkaline > Hypersaline >... | reverse complement strand
CGTAGGACACGTTTTCGACGTTGCAGCCGGAATATATCGCCCCGGAACCGGCCAGGACGGCCGCGCCGACGCGGAACCGGCTGTACGGAGAGTAGGCGTTTGCGATGACTGCCATCGCTTCCCGCTTCAGTTGCCGGATGACATCGTCGGCCGGTTTCATTTTCGGTTCACTCCCGTAATGCGGCCATGCACGACGCTTTGAATCTCAGGCCGCTCTTCAGTGATGTCGAAGCAGGACACCAGCTGTCCGGCCACGCGCGCAGCATCGTCGGAATTCGCCGCGTGCACGAAGGCCAGGGGTTCTCCCGCCTCGATCGCTTCTCCTGCATTCCTGATGCCGTCGATACCCACCGCCGGGTTAATGACGTGACCGGCGCGACGGCGCCCACCGCCCAGGTCGACGACGGCCTCGCCGACCGATTTCGTATCGATGGCGGAGAGGAAGCCTGCCCGGTGCGCGACGACCGGCACACGCACGGCCGCCGCGGCAAGGTAGGCTTCCGGCCGTTCCAACAGGTCGGCGGGGCCGCCCTGCCCGTGCACCATCGCGGCAAATCGCTCGGCCGCCGCACCCGAAGAAAGGCAGTGCTCCGCGCGCTTGGCGCCCTGCTGCGGGCTGCTCTCGATGCCGCCGAGAAAGAGCAGTTCACCGCACAACGCGATGACCACCTCGTGCAGTCGGGCCAGGGCCTTGCCGTCGCGCAGCAGGTGGATGGCCTCGGCAACTTCGAGCGCGTTGCCCGCGGACCGGGCGAGCGGAAAATTCATGTCCGTCAAGAGAGCGCTGCAGGCCAGGCCGGCTTCGTTTGCGACTGCGCACATCTGTTGCGCGAGTTCATGCGCAGCAGCTGCGTCCGCCGAGAACGCGCCGGAGCCGAACTTGATATCCAGCACCAGCCCGTCGAGCCCCTCGGCGAGCTTCTTGGAAAGGATGGACGAGATCATCAACGGCGGCGCCGATACCGTGGCGGTGACGTCGCGCACCGCGTAGATGCGCCGGTCGGCCGGCGCCAGGGTGTCATCCTGGCCGACTATGGCGACCCCGTTCTGCTGAACGAGCGCGCGAAAGCGCGCCGTGCCCGGCGCGGTGTCGAAACCCGGGATACTTTCCAGCTTGTCGAGCGTGCCGCCGGTATGACCGAGACCGCGGCCGGAGATCATCGGCACGTAACCGCCCGCCGCCGCGACCACCGGCCCCAGCACCAGGCTGACCAGGTCGCCGACGCCACCGGTCGAATGCTTGTCCAGGACGGGACCGTCCAGACCTTCCCAGCTCAGCGTCTCGCCACTGTCGCGCATGGCCAGGGTCAGCCGCGTCGTTTCTTCCGCGTTCATGCCGTTGATCCAGGTGGCCATCGTGAACGCGGCGATCTGGGCATCGCTCGCTGCACCGCTGGCCACGGCCTCGACGAAAGACGAAAGGTCTTCGGGCCGCAATGTCGCGCGGTTTCTTTTCAGGCGAATGATGTTTTCGATCGTGGCCATGGGGATCACCATGCTTTTTTCCTGATGAACCCGTCCCGGGTGTTCAGATGGGCCGCCTGTATGCCCTGCAGGGCAGCGGCCACCTGCGGGGGTTCAAGCAGAAACTGGCCTTTTTTGCGCACCCGGCGAGTCAGCTGCCCGGGTTTCACCGTGTTCGCGGGGCACGCTCCCTTGAATTCATGCTCTCCGCAGATTACCACCAGGGGATGAAAAATGCGTTGAGGTATGCCCAGCACCTTCGAAAGCGCCTCCACCTGCTGCCGGTTGCGGTGAACCGGGTTGTCGAAGCGCAAGACACGCCCGAAGCGCCGCCGCTTCCATCTTTCCTGGACCTCCGTTCCGCTGATCACCCCGGGCAGCCGAACGCTGTCGATTACGAAAATTCCGTAGCGGGAAACAACCACGTGATCGATCTCGATCGTGCCCCCGCCATAGGGAATGCGCAAACCGTTGAGCAGTGTATAACGACTGGGCTCCAGGCCCTGCTTCAGAATCCGACGAACGTGGCGCTCGGCGATCTCCCCCCGGTGCCTGGGCGAGAGCAAATAGGCGACCAGCAGAAGAAGCGGAGCGATCCAGGCGATATGAAGCAAGACCCGATGCGGCTCAACCGCACTTGGAATAGCCGCAAGAGAGGCAGGTGGCGCAATTGTCCATGATCACGACTGCCTTGGTGCGGCACTTGTTGCAGAGCGTGGCCGAAGCCGGGTAGGTGGAGTCGGCGTCGGCTTCAGCGGTTTTTTTTTGAGCCGCGGATTCCGCCTCGGCGCGCTTCTGGTCCAGGATCAGCTGCTGCTGCTCGGAAAGCTCCTCTTTCTCCATCAGGCCGATCTTCTGGAGGTGGTGCTCGATCACCGCGCCGATGTCGGCGATGATGGACGGCATGAATTTGCCGCCGGGCTTGAAGTATCCGCCGCGGGGGTCGAACACGGCCTGCAGTTCCTCGGCGAGGAACGTCACGTCACCGCCCTTGCGGAACACGGCTGACATCAGGCGGGTCAGCGCCACGATCCACTGGAAGTGATCCATGTTTTTCGAGTTGATGAAAATCTCGAACGGGCGGCGCTGCTCGTGCTCGGTGCCTGCATTGAGCACGATGTCATTGATCGTGACGTACATCGCGTGATCGTCCAGCGGGGTCTTGATCTTGTACGTCGACCCTTCGAGCGCCTCCATGCCCTCGGGGCGCTCGATGGCTTCCGTCATCTTGATGATCTTGGCGGATTTGCGCTCTTCTTTTTCAGCCTCGGCCTTGGCGCGCGCCCGGGCTTCCTCTTCTTCTTTTACGACTTCGTAGCCGACAATCTTGTTTTGGATTTTGATACTCATCTGCTGTCTCTCTGTTCGATTCCGCGGCTGAAAAGAGGTGTACGTCCTTGTACGTGACACCTCCAGAATTGACGGTTATCCCATTCCCTCTCCGTCACTATATCCTTGATATTTATCGTTATTATTTACTTCCGTGTGTTAACCACACGTCCATGTTCCAGGCTTTCAGCCGCCTTTTTTCTAAACCGGTCCTCTCCGACCCTTTGTTCCCGCCCACTTCCCTGTGCCGGCGGATCATCAGAATTTCCCGTAATAACCTTCTTTCAACGCGTCGAACAAATTCGCCGCGGTATGTGTTTCACCGTCGTATTCGATTTCCTCGTTGCCGGCGACTTCGACCACTTCACCGTCATCGAGCACGAAACGGTACTTCGTGTTTTCCAGGTCTTTTTCCTTCACCAGCACACCCTGGAACGCCTCGGGGTTGAAGCGGAAGGTCGTGCAGCCCTTGAGGCCCTTGCCGTGGGCGTAGGTGTAGATGTCCTTGAAATCCTCGTACGGGAAATCGGTCGGAACATTGGCGGTTTTCGAGATGGAGGAGTCGATCCACTTCTGCGCCGCCGCCTGGATATCGACATGAGCGCAGGGCGAAACGTCATCCGCGGTCACGAAAAACTCCGGCAGCGCCGCTTCGGGCTCCTGCGCGTACGGCATCGCGTCCGGGTTGACCAGCGTACGGTAGGCAAGCAGTTCGTAGCTGTAGACCTCGACTTTTTCCTTGGTCTTGCGGCCTTCACGGATCACGTTCCGGCTGTAATGGTGCGCGAAGCTGGGCTCGATGCCGTTGGATACGTTGTTGGCCAGCGACAGGGAAATCGTGCCGGTCGGCGCAATCGAAGTATGGTGCGTAAAACGCCCGCCCTCGTCGGCCAGGGACTCCACCAGCCCGGGCGCGATTTCGGCAAGCTGCTGCATGTAGCGGCTGTATTTCGCGTGGAGCACCCGGCCCTTGACCCGGTCACCGACCTCGATACCATCGGCTTGCATCTCCGGTCGACGCCGAAGCATGTCGCCCGTCACCTCGAATGATTCGTCCATGATCGGTGCGGGTCCTTTCTCCCGCGCCAGCTCCAGGGACTCTTCCCATCCGGCCAGGGCCATTTCCCTGGCCACGCGCTCGGTGAATTCGACCGAATCGGCCTGCCCGTACTTCATGCCGAGCATGGTCAGCGTAGACCCGAGACCGAGAAAACCCATGCCGTGGCGCCGCTTGCGCTGGATTTCGTCACGCTGCTTTTCAAGCGGCAAGCCATTGATTTCAACGACATTATCTAGCATGCGGGTGAAAATTCGAACGACTTTTTTATACTCTTCCCAGTTGAACTCGGCCTGCTCGCCAAACGGCTGATCGACGAAGCGGGTCAGGTTGACCGAGCCCAGCAGGCAGGCGCCGTAGGGCGGCAGCGGCTGTTCGCCGCAGGGATTGGTTGCGCGAATGTTTTCGCAAAACCAGTTGTTGTTCATCTCGTTGATGCGATCGACCATGATGAAGCCCGGTTCGGCAAAATCGTAGGTCGAAGACATGATCATGTCCCACATCCGCTTGGCGGGCACGGTCTTGTAAACCCGGCAGGCGACCAGGCCGTCGTCCCGCACGATGTAACCGTTCGTCTGCGGCCACTCCCGCCACACGACCTGGTCGGGATCCGAAAAATCCAGGTCGTCCGCCTCATGCTCGGCGATCGGGAACGCCAGCGGCCAGTTCGAATTGCTCTTGACCGCTTCCATGAATTCATCGGTGATCAGCAGGGAACAGTTGAACTGGCGCAGACGGCCGTTCTCGCGCTTGGCGCGGATGAACTCCATGGCGTCGGGATGACCGATATCGAAGGTAGCCATCTGGGCTCCGCGACGACCGCCCGCGGACGAGACGGTGAAGCACATCTTGTCGTAGATGTCCATGAAGCTCAGCGGGCCGGAAGTGTAAGCGCCCGCGCCCGAAACGTAGGCGCCTTTCGGTCGCAGCGTGGAAAACTCGTAACCGATGCCGCAGCCCGCTTTCAGCGTCAGGCCGGCTTCATGGACCTTGTCGAGGATACCGTCCATCGAATCGGTGATCGTGCCCGAAACCGTGCAGTTGATGGTGGACGTTGCGGGCTTGTGCTCCTGGGCGCCGGCATTCGAGATGATGCGTCCGGCCGGAATCGCGCCGCGGCGCAATGCCCACAGAAATTCCTCATACCATTTTTCCTGGTTCTTTTTGCTTTCCTCGACAGAAGCGATGGCGTGCGCGATTCTCTTGTAGGTATCGTCGAGGGTCTGGTCGATGATTTCACCGTTTTTAGCCTTCAGGCGGTACTTTTTATCCCAGATATCGTAGGACGCGTCCTGCAGCGTGATCTCTTTTGAATCAGCGTTAATCGTCTCAACCTGAACGTTATTCATTAATTTTTCCGTGTAATTCTTTGGTTTTGCTTAAGTAAGCAACACAATCTATTGTGCTTGATTTTTTTTAGGGACACAAGATGTTGTGCCGGCAGGGACGAACATTACGCTTCGTTCAGCGATCTGTCAAATGCAATAAGCGGAGGCATCAATCCGGGCGCGGAGGTCCCTTTTTAACCTGAAAACAATGCCTTAAGAAAAACTGGATCGCCCGACGGTTGAGCGCCGGGGGCCAAAATCAACGCCTGCGGCAGCATTCGTTTTATCGCATTTCCAGATTCCGGCCGGAATATCGCGGCTAGAGCGCTTCGCGTTTCTGCTCCCGGTCCAGCAGCCTGCGCAGTGCAAGCCGAGGGTCGGCGCCTTCGTGAATGATGCTGTAGATCTGTTCAGAGATCGGCATGTCGACACCCAGGCGGCCGGCAAGGCGCCAAATCTCCAGGGAAGTCTTGATACCCTCCACGACCTGGCCGATTTCCTCGACCGCCGCGTCGATACTTTTACCCTGCCCCAGCGCGATACCGAGCCGGCGGTTGCGCGACAGGTCGCCCGTGGCAGTCAGCACCAGGTCACCCAGCCCCGCCAGGCCGATCAGCGTTCGTTCCTGCGCGCCCATGGCGCGGCCCAGACGCATCATTTCCGCCAGTCCGCGCGTGATCAGCGCGGCTCTTGCATTGTGGCCAAGGTGCATGCCGTCAGCCATTCCGGTAGCGATCGCGAGCACGTTCTTGACCGAGCCGCCAAGCTCCGCGCCCACGATGTCATCGCTGGTATAAGCCCGGAAATTGGCGCCGTGCAGCGCCCGGGCGATGCGTTCAGAATAAGCCGGGTCGGAGCCGGCCACGGTGACCGCGGTCGGCAGGTTGGCGGCAACTTCCTTGGCAAACGAAGGGCCGGTAACCAGGGCCAGCGGGCGCTCTTTTCCGAACACTTTCTTGGCGGGCTCATGCAGGAACCGCCCGGTTCCGGGCTCGAGGCCCTTGCAGGCCCAGGCAATGCCCTGGCCGTCCTTCAGCCAGGGCTTGATCTGCTCGATGAGGCCGGCGAAGGCATGCGACGGCACCACGATCAGGATCTCGTCGGCCATGCGCACGGCCGCCTCGAGGTCCGGCTGAACCAGCATATCGTCGGGCAGCGGATAATCCGGCAGGTGCTGCCGGTTGCAGCGCGCCTCGGCGATGGACTCGATATGCTTCCTGTCCCAGTCCCACAAGACAACAGCGGAGCCCGCACGCATCAACTGCATCGCGAGCGCCGTCCCCCATGAACCGGCGCCCAGGACGGCGAACAGGGGTTCGCCGCCAGGAGTTTGCGCCTGTTGAGGGGCGTCGGTCATGAATCAGTTTTTATCGGAGAACTCCGCCGAAACGGTTTCTTCCGGCGCCGCCTCGCCCCGGGCCTGCTGCTCCGCCGCCATCTGCTGCATGCGCTGGGCGTAAATCTGATCGAAGCTCACGGGCTGCAGACTCAGCGGCGGGAACCCGCCGTCGGCCACGAGACCGGTGATCGCCGTGCGGGCGTAAGGAAACAGCGTGTTCGGGCAGAACGTATTGAGAATCGCGTGTTTCTGCTGGTCGTTGAATCCGGCGATGGTGAAAATGCCGGCCTGGGCGATTTCCGCCAGGTAAGCAGTCTTTTCGCCGATGGTGGCCGTGACCGTCACGGTCAGCACGACTTCCTGGACATTTTCTTCCAGGTCGTCGACGCGCTGTGCAAGGTTCAGCTTGACCTCGGCCTGTCCCTGCTCCTTGAAGACGTCGGGTGCGTTGGGCGTTTCAAAGGAAACGTCCTTCGTGTAAATCTTCTGCAACTGGATCTGGCCGGCGGGAGCGCCGTCCTGAGCGGCCGCCTGGCCCTGGTTGTTTTCTTCCGTCATGTTCATCACTCTTGAGGTATTGGCCCTCAACATCGAGGGCATAAAAGACTAATTATCTCATTTTTTACGTGTTACCGGGAACTGGTCGTTGCGCCAGGCCGTCATTCCACCCTTGAGAATTGCGACCTGTTCGGCGCCCATCTTTTTCAGGTTCGCCGCGGCGCCGACGGCCGTCACGCCATTGGGGCAGACGACCAGCAGCTTCTTGTCCTTGAGTTTCTCGATTTCCGCATCCGGCTGGACAAGGCGCGACGCCGGCAGGTTGCGGGCATTGACGATATGACCCTTGTTGAAGTCCGCGACCGAGGAAATATCGACCACCACGGCTTCCGGGTCGTTGATCCATGGAATGGCCTGGGCCGGGGGCAACTCGTTGACACCGCCCAGGCGCCGACGCACCTCGGTCCATACCAGGAACAGCAAAACGGCGACGAAACCACCAACCAGGAGGAGGTGATTTGTCGCGAACTCGATCAAGCGCTCCATTTTTTGCTCTCTTGTTGTGGAATAATACCGCTTTCCCGCACTCGGCTGGAGGCGACGGCAAAACGGCCGGGTTAGACACATTTGGTGTCGGCTGCAATGATTTGCAAGTCGCAGAAACCAATATCACAGGAATGCAGAAGAGACCATGAATACCGAGAGCAGGCGCGGCCCCCTGATGCTGATGATCCTCGACGGCTGGGGTTACCGGGAAGACAGTGAAAACAACGCGATCCGGCTGGGTGACACACCCTGCTGGGACGAAATGCTCGAACGGGATCCCTGCATCCTGATCGAGACCTCCGGCGAGGCGGTCGGGCTGCCGGCCGGACAGATGGGCAACTCCGAGGTCGGTCACATGAACATCGGCGCGGGGCGTATCGTTTACCAGGATTTCACGCGGATCGCGCAGTCCATACGCGACCGCAGCTTCCATGAAAACGATGCGCTCTGCCGCGCCGTCGATGCGGCCCGCGAATCGGGCGCCACCGTGCACCTGATGGGCCTGCTTTCGCCGGGCGGCGTGCACAGCCACGAAGACCAGTTCATGGAGACCCTTGAGCTCGCAGCCGAACGCGGGGCACGGTCGATCGCGGTACACGGTTTCCTGGACGGCCGCGATACGCCGCCGCGCAGCGCCGAAGCGTCGATCCGGCGAATGCAGAACCTCATCGACGGAATCCCCGCCGCACGTTTTTGCACGCTTTCCGGGCGCTATTACGCGATGGATCGCGACAACCGCTGGGACCGGGTCGAGGCGGCTTACCGGGCCATCACGCAGGCCGAGGCGGAGCATCGCTCCGACAGTGCACTCGACGGTCTTCACGAGGCCTACGAGCGGGGCGAAAACGACGAGTTCGTCAAGCCGACCGTGATCGCCGACGCCGGCGGCGTGCAGCCCGGCGACGTGGTGATTTTCATCAACTTCCGCGCCGACCGGGCGCGGGAACTGACGATGGCCTTTGTGAACGAACCGTTCGACGGCTTTGAACGGCAGAAAATCCCGCTGGCCGATTTCGTGACCATGACCGAGTACATGGCCGCCCTACCGGTCTCGGTCGCTTTTCCGCCGGAATCCCTGGACCGCATCCTGGCGCAGGAACTGGCCGACAACGGGCTGCGCCAGCTGCGTATCGCGGAAACGGAAAAATATGCTCACGTGACCTTCTTTTTCAACGGCGGCGTGGAAGAGCCCTTCGCCAACGAAGAACGCATACTGGTGCCCTCGCCCAGGGTGGCCACTTATGACCTGCAGCCCGAAATGAGCGCGCCAGAAGTGGCGGACAAGCTCGTCGACGCCATTCATTCCGGGCGTTTCGACGTCATCATCTGCAACATCGCAAACGGCGACATGGTCGGCCATACCGGCGTCATGGAAGCCGCGCTGCAGGCCGTCAAGGCGGTCGACGACTGCCTGTGCCGCGTGCGTGCCGCGATCGATGAAACGGGCGGCGAGCTGCTGGTCACGGCGGACCACGGCAACATCGAAATGATGAAAGACCCGGAAACGGGGCAGAACCACACCGCGCACACGACGTTCCGCGTGCCGCTTGTTTTTCATGGCCGTCCCGCCCGCTTCAACGGCGACGGCTCGCTGCGGGACATCGCCCCCACGATGCTGGCGCTGCTGGGGCTGGAACAGCCGCCGCAGATGACCGGCCGGCCATTGCTGGACCTGGATGGTGATACGCAATAAAACGGCCCTCCTCGTCACGCTTATGTTTGCCTGCGGCGCCATCGCGCAGGATAGCGGCGACACCCGCCGTGAGCGCGCCGAGAGGGAACTCCGGCAGCTGCTGGGGGAAATCGCGGCAGTCCAGGACGAAATAAGCCGATCACGCCAGCAGCACCGGCGAGAACAGGACCAGCTGCGCCGGATCGACCTGTCGATCCAGGACGCCAACCTGGAAATCCGGGCGCTGGACCGGGAACGGGGCGTGCACGAAAACCGCCTGGCCGAACTCGAGGAACAACGGCGGGCCTACCTGGACAGCCTGGACCAACGCCTCGCACAGCTGGCCGAACAGGTCCGCTCCCTGTATCGCGCGGGGCGCCAGTCGCGAACGCGCCTGGTTCTCAACCAGGACGAACCATCGCGCATCAGCCGCATGCTGGCTTACTACGAATACGTCAACCGGGCGCAGGTCAGGGACATCAGCGGGCTGCGCGAGGCTCTGACCCGGCTCGACGTCATGCAGGCGTCGATCGACGGGGAACTCGAGCGCCTGCGCAAATTGAAGCAGGCGCAGCAGGAAATCCTCGCGCAGCTGCAGCAACAGCGCGCCGAGCGTGATCAGCTGCTCACCCGCATCGCGGCACTGATCGCGGACAGCGAATCCGAGCTGGCGGAGATGGAGGCCAACCGCCGCGACCTCGAAACCCTGCTGGAACGCCTGTCGGACGTGCTCGCCGACATACCCGAAGAACTGGACGGCCAAACCCCCCTGGCCCAGCTGAAAGGCCGTCTGCCGATGCCCATCCTCGGCCCCGTGCGGCACGCCTTCGGCCAGGGCCGCGGCGCCGGGCTGGACTGGCAGGGCTGGCTGATCGCCGCCGATGCGGGCGCCGAAGTGCGCGCGGTCGCCTACGGCCGCGTCGCTTTCGCCGACTGGCTGCGCGGTTATGGCCTGCTGCTGATCATCGACCACGGCGACGGCTACATGACGCTCTACGGGCACAACCAGAGCCTGCTGCGCGACGCGGGCGAATGGGTCGATGCCGAAGAAACGATCAGCGTCGTCGGCGACGGCATGGGCGACAGCCAGGGCGTCTATTTCGAAATACGCCGGAACGGTAAAGCACTCGACCCGGCAGCCTGGCTTGCAAGATAGAGCGTGAAGCGGAAGAATCCCCAACCATGAACCGAATCCATATCGCGATACCGATTACGCTGGGCCTGGTGTTCTCGACGCAGGCGCTCGCCCAGGACTCCGCCGAGGTCACCGCGGCGGCCGAGCAGGACCAGGTGCAGCTGACGCTGGACGATCTGCGCACCTTCAGCGACGTTTTCAATCAACTGCGCCGCAACTTTGTCGAGCCGGTGGACGACCATACGCTGCTGGACGCGGCAATCCGCGGAATGCTCGCCACCCTGGACCCCCATTCGGCCTACCTTTCGCCGCAGGAATACCAGGCCCTGAACGATTCCTCGCACGGTCGCTATATCGGTATCGGCGTGCGCCTGATGACTGATGATCGCAGCATCGTGATCGAAGACGTGTTTCCCGGCAGCCCGGCGGAACAGGCCGGGCTGGTCCCGGGCGACGCCATCATCGAGGTGGACGAACACCCGGTCAGCGACGGGCCGGCGCAGGATTCCATCGAGCGTCTCGGCGGAGAACCCGGAACCGAATTCGAACTCACCGTGCGCGGCGCCGACGGCAAGGAACGCCGGCACCGTTTGAGCCGGGAATACGTGATGACGTCGACCCACGAGTTCCGCTGGCTGGAAAATGACTGGGGCTACTTTCGAATGAACCAGTTTTACAGCGAAAGCGCGATTCAGCTGCACGAAGCCATCGACTCGGTTCGCGCCGAAGGCGGCGAATTCCGGGGTGTCGTCATCGACCTCAGAAACAATCCGGGTGGCATTCTGCAGCCCGCGGTGGATCTCGCTGACGGCTTCCTCGACGACGGCCTTATCGTCACCACCAGCGGCCGCGCCGGCGTCATGGAGATGTCTTTCGCAGCGAGCGAAGGCCAATGGCTTCCCGGCGTTCCGCTGGTGCTGCTGGTGGACCGGGGGTCCGCGTCCGCCTCGGAGGTGCTGGCCGGTGCGCTGCAGGAACACGGCCGGGCGCTGGTGGTGGGCGAACGCACTTTCGGCAAGGGATCGGTGCAGTCGGTGCTGCCGCTGCGCAACGGCGGCGGCATCAAGCTGACCACGGCCATGTATTTCACGCCGTCGGGCCGGTCGATCCAGGCGCGCGGCATCGTGCCGGACGTGGAAACGAGTGGACTGCATGCAGGCGGCGAAGCGGACGAACGGATCCGCGAATCGGACCTGGACCGGCACCTGGACGAGACTGGCCCTGCCCTCACCGAAGACGGGCTGCCGCGGAAATTGAAAATGGAATTTGACCTGGATGAAATCCTGGCCGTGCTCGAAAATGCCGGGCTGATTGCGGGTTCCGGCGAAGACTAGGGTCGCGCTTCAGCCGGAACCGCGGCCCGGCGGCGATACCGGAAACGGCGTAACTTTCTCCCCGCTCTCGCGGTCACGAATCAGGCACTGGCCGCGTTTTTCCACTTCCTCGACACGAAGCACGCTCTGGATGGGCAGGTGCAGCACGCTCGCGTGCTCGAACTCCTGGCGCATTTTCTCCTCGGTCGGGTCGACCACCACGCCGTCGCTGGTGTCAAAGACCAGTCCCGAGACTTCCAGGAAGCCCCACAAGCCGCTGCTCGCCACTTCTTTGCTGAACAGCTCGTAAACCTTGCCGCCGTTCAGGAAAACCACTTTGTAGAGTTTCTTGTCCGCCATGTCGTATCAATTGTACCGGTTTAAGGTGTCGTCACTTCAGAAGTGACAGCGCCCGGGCAGTCAGTATGAATCCGATGCCGAAGCCGAATCCGGCCAGGTGGGTCCACCAGGCCACTGCTGCATTAGTGGGGTCAAACATCGTGTAAAGCAACTGCAGCGCAAACCAGGATCCGATCACGATCAAGGCCGGGACCCGCGCGAACTGCAGGTACAGGCCCAGCGGCAGGTAGAGCCCGATCCGGCGTGACGGAAACAGCGCCAGGTAAGCACCGACAACAGCGGATACGGCCCCGCTGGCGCCGATGATCGGGGTGGCAAGTTCAAAAAGCTTCAGCGCGACGAACACGTTGGCCAGCGCGCCGCCGAGAAGAAACACCAGCGCGGCGGCGAAATGCCCCAGCCGCTGCTCGATCTTGACCCCGAAGACCCAGAAGTAAACCAGGTTTCCCGCCAGGTGAAGCCAGCTGTCGTGCAGGAACAGCGCGGTGAAAACACTCAGCAGGGGCAGGCTCCACCACGCGGACAGCGGCTGGTGAAGCAGGCGGGAAACTTCGACCGCCTGCATGCCGCCCAGGTCGATCAGGGCCTGCTGCAGGATGGGTGAAACGCTGGCGCAGGCGAGAAAAACAAAGATGCAGGCCAGCGCGAGCCCGACCGTTACGAACGGCGCGAATTTCTGCCGGCTGGGCCACTGCGTGACGATCCCGCTTTTCACGGCAAATCAGCCCTCGACGATAAAACGGTAATTCCTGTAGCGGAACACGGCTCCGTCACGGCGGATTTCGTCCAGGACCACCCCGCTCAGGCTGTCGCCTTCCTCCATGCGCTGTCCGTTGATCAACAGGAAGCGGTCTCGTGGGTTCTCCGCGTACACCATGACGCTGATGCGCATTTCGGGCAGGCTGCTGCGTACGTTCTGCGGGAGTGCCCAGAAACTGACCGGTTCCAGTTCGCGGGACCCGGTCAGATCGTTGTCGGCGGGAGGCTGCGGTTCTGCGGCGGCTTCCGGAAGCGGCGAGGACGGTGATGGCCTGGCGGTTTCCTCCGCGGTCGCCGTGGTCACCGGCTCCGGGGTCTCGAATTCGGTAAACGAGCGGTTCACGGAGCGGCGCTTTTCGGACTGGGAGTCCGCTTCTTCCTGCGGGCCGGTTTCCTGGCCGGGCTGTTCGGCGCGGTAATCCTCGACCGGTGTGCGCGGCAGCGCCGCGGCCGGGCTTGCGTGTTTTTCGAGTGCCCGCTGCAGCCCGTCAGTCGCCGGCGGCGGCCGCTGGCTTACCGCAGGCCCGGCGGAAACGGCTGATGTCTCCGCGACGAAAGGCTGCTCGTCAGTCTCGAACCAGGTTCGGGCGAACCAGCCCGCAAGCAGCACGATCGGCACGGCGGCCAACAGCCAAAGCCAGCGCGGCAGGCGCCGCCTGCCCTGGTCCGGATCGTGATCAGCGGGGCTGTGAACGCCCGGCGTTTCGCCCAGCCGGCGCTGTTCTTCGGATTTCTTGAGCGCATCGAGCAGTATGGACACGGTCAGTCGCCCTCCTCCCGTTCATCGACCAGGCGCGGCTGGTCTATGGTCGGCGCCATCAGGTGAATCAGCGTCTGCGGACCGACGATACCGTCGGCGACCAGGCCCCGCTCACGCTGGAAATCAGTCAGCCAGAGTTCAAAACCGGCATCGAAACCGCCGGACCCCTCCCAGGGGGAATCGGCCATCGCGGCCATTTCCATGACGATATCGACCGCCGGCCCTGCCTGTCCCCGGCGAATTTCAAAGGGCCAGTCGGGCGCCTGCGGCCAGGCCGCCAGGAACTCTCCCAGCCACTGTCGCTCGATATCGGCGCGCGCCACGACCCGGCCATCGTCCGGCGATCCCAGCAAAATATTCTCTCCCGCGAATCCCCGCAGCAGCAGGAGACGTTCATCACCGGCGCGCAGGCGCAATAGTACGGGAAGGCCCAGGCCGCGGATCCGCGACCAACTCCCGGAATCCTCAAGGCAGGCGAACCCGGTTGCCGGCACACCCTCGCAGGCCGCACGCAAGGCCGCAGCCGCACCGTCCCGCCCCCACAGCCCCGCCAAGGCCCGCCAGGAGCGCGCATGCTGGGCGTCCAGCCACAGCTCATCCAGCGTATCGACGGGAGCCTCGGCTTTTTCGGGCGGTGCTTCAGCAGCTGCCGTCACTGCATGGTCGGAGGTTTGCACCGCAGGTTCCGGCGCCTGCTCTGCGAGCGGCTCGGCAGATTGTTCGGGTACGAACTTTTTGCCGCTGCCCAACCCGTTCCATTGCCACGTGGAGAGAGTGACGGCGACCAGCATCAGGCCGGTGACGGCAGCCGTCAGCGGTACCCAGCGGTGTCCACGGACACGGCGTTCAGTAGGCTGGACTTCGTCCGCCGCCCGGTTCACGAGCCGCGGTCCGACACGTGTCGATTCACTGGCGTAAGCGCCCGCCAGTGCACGATCGGCAATGATATTGATCAGGCGCGGCACACCGTCGGAGCGCCGGTACAGCGATTTGAGGGCCGAGCGGGTAAACGGGTTCCCGGAGGCGCCGGCGACCATCATCCGGTGGCGCACGTAGGCCCGGGTCTCCGCCTCGTCGAGCGGCTCGAGGTGGTAACGGGCCGTGACGCGCTGAGCAAGCTGGCGCAGGTCACTGCGCTGCAGGAGCTTTCTCAGCTCGGGCTGCCCCAGCAGGACCATCTGCAGCAATTTCTGCTTGGCGGTTTCCAGGTTCGTCAGCAGGCGAACCTGTTCCAGGGATTCCGGGCTGAGGTTTTGCGCCTCGTCGATCACCACCACGACGCGCCGGCCTTTTGCATGCTGGTCGAGCAAGTAGGCGTTCAGCGCATCGACCATGCCCTTGTTGCTGCCGGCGATTCCTTCGGTCGGTATGCCCAGCTCACCGCAGATCGTCTCCAGCAGCTCGCTCGGGGTCAGCAGGGGATTGAGGACCAGGGCGACCCGCGTATCTTCCCCGACCTGTTCCAGCAGGCAGCGGCACAGCGTGGTCTTGCCGGTGCCGACTTCCCCGGTGAGCTGCACGAAGCCGCCGGAGCCGCCCTGCCCCACGCCGTAAAGCAGGTGCGCCAGCGCTTCCCGGTGTTCCGGGCTCAGGTAAACGAAAGCCGGATCCGGCGTTATGGAAAACGGCGCCTCCGACAAACCGAAAAATTGCAGGTACACTCGCTCCCCCGTTACGGCCGATTCATGCGGGCTCAGTCATTCAGGTCCAGCAGGCTGGCGTTGCCGCCAACCGCCGCCGTGTTGATCGTCAGTGTTCGCTCCGTGGCGAAACGCAGCATGTAATGTGGACCTCCGGCTTTCGGTCCGGTTCCGGACAGGTTCTCGCCGCCGAACGGCTGCACGCCGACCACGGCCCCGATCATGTTCCGGTTAATATAACAGTTGCCCGCCCGGACCCGGCTGACGATGTAGCGCTGGGTGCGGTCGATCCGGCTGTGCACGCCCAGCGTGAGGCCGTAGTTGGTCGCATTGATCTCGTCTATAACGCGGTCCAGCTCGCCGGAACGGTAGCGCACAACATGCAGCACGGGACCGAAAATCTCTTTCTCCAGCACCTTGATTGACTCGATTTCAAACGCGCAGGGCGCCATGTAGTGGCCGTCCAGCCCGGGCGGCAGCGGCGCGCGGGCGATCAGGCGCTGTTCACGCTCCATGCGCCGGGCATGAGCTTCGAGTTCGGCCAGCGCCGCGGCGTCGATGACGGGTCCCACGTCGGTCGACAGCTGCCAAGGCAGGCCGATGACCAGCTCCTGCATGGCGCCGGCCAGCAGCTCCATGACGGTGTCCGCGACGTCTTCCTGCAGAAACAGGACCCGCAGGGCCGAACAGCGCTGCCCGGCGCTGTGAAACGCGCTGCGGATGACATCCTGGACCAGCTGCTGCGGCAGGGCCGAACTGTCGACCAGCATCGCGTTCTGGCCGCCGGTCTCCGCGATGAAGGTGGCCAGCGGCGCATCCCGCGCGGCCAGGGAACGGTTGATGATGTGCGCCGTTTCCAGCGAACCGGTCAGGGCCACGCCGGCGATGCGCTCGTCTGAGGTCAACTTGGCGCCCACCACCGAACCGCGCCCGGGTACGAACTGCAGCGCCTCGCGCGGCACGCCGGCCTCGTGCATCAGCCGCACCGCGGCGGCCGCAATGGCCGGTGTCTGGTCGGCCGGCTTGGCCAGCACGGTATTGCCGGCCGCCAGCGCCGCGCTGACCTGGCCGGTGAAAATGGCGAGCGGAAAATTCCACGGGCTGATACAGGCGAACACACCCCTGCCGTGCAGGCTCAGTTCATTGGTCTCGCCGGTCGGCCCCGGCAAGCGCCTGGCGGCGTCAAAGTCACGGCGGGCCTGGGCGGCGTAGTACCTCAGGAAATCGACGGCTTCGCGAATTTCCGCCACCGCGTCGTGGGCCGTTTTACCCGCCTCGCGTGCGAGCAGGACCATGAATTCGGGATGGTTCTCCTCCAGGAGGTCCGCGGCCCGTTCGAGCATCTCGGCACGGCGCGAACCGCGCAGGGCATCCCACTTCGGTTGGAAGGCACGGGCCACGCCGATGGCCGCGTCGACCTCGCTTAGCGTCGCTTCGCGAACTTTCCCGATGGTGTCCGAGCCGCGGCCGGGGTCGATGTTGTCGGCGTGCTCGCCTTCGCGGTGCGCATCGGCCGGACAGGCCAGGATGGGCTCCACGTCCCAGCGTTCGCGCGCAAAAACCTGCATGCGTCCTGCCAACTGGCGCACGTCGGTCTCGTTATCGAAGTTGACGCCTGCCGAATTCAGGCGCTCGTCACCATAGAGATGACGGGGCAGCGGAATGTCCGGGTGGTAAACCGGGTCGTAGTTCGTCACCTTGTCGATCGGATCTTCGGCCACGGTCTCGATGGGCAGCCGGTCGTCCGACAGGCGGTTCACGAACGAGGTGTTCGAACCGTTCTCGAGCAGCCGCCGCACGAGGTAAGGCAGCAGGTCCTCGTGCCGGCCCACCGGTGCGTAAACCCGGCAGGCATGATGGAAGCCCTTTTCGCGCATGACCACGCCGTACAGGTCCTTGCCCATGCCGTGCAGGCGCTGGAACTCGTAGTCCAGGCGGTCACCGGCCAGTTCGGTCACCGCGGCAATGGTGTGTGCGTTGTGCGTGGCGAACTGGGGATAGAAAGCCTGGCGGTTGGCCAGGACTTTTTTCGCGCAGGCGATGTAGCTGACATCGGTATTGGCCTTGCGGGTGAATACCGGGTAACCGCCGAAACCTTCCACCTGGGCGTGTTTGACCTCGCTGTCCCAGTAGGCGCCCTTGACCAGGCGCACCGGGATGCGCTGGCCCGATCGCCGGGACAACGCAGCCAGCAGGTCGATGACGGCCGGCGCCCGCTTCTGGTAGGTCTGCAAGGCGAGTCCCAGCCCGTTCCAGCCTTTCAGGTTGGGGTCGAGCAGGACAGCGGAAAAGACGTCGAGGGTCAGCATCAGGCGGCCCGCTTCCTCGGTGTCGACCGTCATGGCCATGCGATGGCTCATCGCGAACTGCGCGAGCTCCAGCAGGCGCGGCGTCAGTTCCCGCAGCACGCGCTGTCGCTGCGCCTGTTCAAAACGCGGATGCAAAGCGGAAAGCTTCACCGAGATGCTGGGCGCCTCGAAAATATTTTCGGAGCGCTCGCGCCGGCCGATCGCCGCGATGGCCGAGCGGTAAGCCTCCATGTAACGATCGGCGTCGCGGGCGGTCAGGGCCGCCTCGCCGAGCATGTCGAAACTGTGACGGTATTGGCGATGCGCTTTCTCCTCGGAACGATCCAGCGCCTCGTCGATATTGCGGCCCATCACGTACTGGTAGCCCATGATTTTCATGGCCTGGCGAATCGCCGTGCGTACGACCGGCTCGCCGCTGCGGTTGGCCAGGCGTCTCAGGGTCGTCCTGATACTTTTTTGCGCGTCCTCGGACAGCGCAACGAGCTTGCCGGTCAGCATCAGGCCCCAGGTGGACGCATTCACCAGCACCGAGGGGCTCTTGCCGAGATGCGACTCCCAGTTGGCCTCGCCCAGCTTGTCCGAAATCAGTTTCTCGGCGGTGGCCTTGTCCGGTATGCGAAGCAGCGCCTCGGCGAGGCACATCAGCACCACCCCTTCCTCCGAGGAAAGGTCGTACTGCTGCATGAATGCATCCATCAGGCCGCGTTCTTCCTTGCGCTCACGCACCGAGCGGACGAGGCGCTGGGCGCGCTCGTTCACCCGCTCCGCAACCTCGGGCTCCAGGCGTGCCGTGGCCAGCAGGGCCGCAACAGCCTCCGTTTCGTCGGCGTGGTAGAGATCATCGATACGATCACGGTCGTCGTCGTGGGTCGACGGCCCGGATATCAGGAATTCATGTGTTTCAACTTCGTTCAAGGAATCTCCTCCCGGCAGGAGCCGCTGCTGTTCGAAAACCGGCGGCAAACCCGGACGCTCAGATCGGGGATGCCTGATTCTACGCCGGGATTGCCGCTGAATAAACTTGCCGTGGTGAAAGGGGTCCTGCGCCGCGCTGTCAGGCCGTTCAGGACCCCGGCGAGCTCCCGGCCGGCCTGAAACTCTGCGACCGGGCCGAAAAGCGACTGAATGCTGACATGGATATCTGTTCGGCCCGCCCCAATACACCTAAAATACACATCCCGAACACCATACAAGCGCCGGCCCATTCCGAGCGGAGCACCAGCGAAATGAGCGATACACGAAACCAGCACAGCGACTCCTCCCCGCTGCACGAACTCGAAGGAAACACAGACTTCATCAGCCGCCATATCGGGCCGCGAGAACACGACATCAAAAAAATGCTCGCCGAGATCGGGGCCGAATCACTGGATGAACTGATCGCCAGCACGCTTCCGCCGAGCATCCAGACCGAAGCTCCGCTGGACCTGCCGGACGCCATCAGCGAGGAATCCACTCTGGCGCAATTGCGCGCAATGGCGGGCCGCAACCGGGTCATGCACAGCATGATCGGCATGGGTTACCACGATACCGTGCTGCCACCCGTCATTCTGCGCAACGTGCTCGAAAACCCGGGCTGGTACACCGCCTATACGCCCTACCAGGCCGAGATATCGCAGGGGCGCCTCGAGGCCCTGCTGAATTACCAGCAGATGGTCAGTGACCTGACCGGAATGCCCATCGCCAACGCTTCCCTGCTGGACGAGGCCACCGCGGCGGCCGAAGCGATGACAATGCTGCAGCGCGTGAACCGGAAATCGAAATCGACACGCTTCCTGGTGGACCCGGCCGTATTGCCGCAAACGCTGGACGTGGTGCAAAACCGGGCTCGCTACTTCGGTATCGAGGTCGTGGTGGCCGAACCGCAAACGGCCGTCGCCGAGGGCGATTTCTTTGGTCTGCTGCTCCAGTACCCGGGTGTCGACGGCGAAATATGCGACCACGGCGCCACGATTGCGGCTGCGCACGAAAAGGGCGCGCTGGTCGCCGTGGCCACCGACCTGATGGGCCTGGTCCTGCTCAAGCCCCCCGGTGAAATGGGCGCGGACGTGGTTATCGGCTCGGCTCAGCGTTTCGGCGTGCCGATGGGCTTCGGCGGTCCACACGCGGCGTTCTTTGCCACCCGCGACGCCTATAAGCGATCGATCCCCGGGCGCATCATCGGCGTATCGCAGGACAGCCGGGGCCGCACCGCGCTGCGCATGGCGCTGCAGACCCGCGAACAGCATATCCGCCGGGACAAGGCGACCAGCAACATCTGCACGGCCCAGGCGCTGCTGGCGGTTATCGCAGGTTTCTACGGCGTCTACCACGGCGCCGAGCGGTTGCAGCGAATCGCCATGCGCATTCACCGCATGACGGGCCTGCTGGCCAGCGGCCTGGAAGAATCCGGCTTCAGCTGCCTCCACCCGCATTACTTCGACACGCTGGTTTACGACGTCGGTGAAGAAACGGCCGGGGCCGTCCTGGAACGGGCCCGCGCGGCGGGAATCAACCTGCGCCACGTGAAAGCAGGCGTGATCGGCATCAGCGTGAATGAAAAAACGACGCGCGGCCACCTGGGGGCCCTGCTCGCAGCCTTTGCCGGGAGCGACGCGGTCCGCAGCGTGGAGGCAGTTGACCGCAAACTCGGTGCGGACTGGAGCGCGATACCCGAAAACCTGCAGCGCAGCAGCGAATTCCTGCAGCACCCGGTGTTCCGCGATTACCACTCCGAGACCGACATGCTGCGCTACCTCAAGCGCCTGGAAAACAAGGACCTGTCGCTGGCGCACGCCATGATTTCTCTCGGTTCCTGCACGATGAAGCTGAACGCCACGACCGAGATGATCCCGGTCACCTGGCCGGAATTTTCGAACATTCATCCTTTCGCGCCGGCGGATCAGACCGAGGGCTACCGCGCGCTGTTCCATGAACTGGAGAGAATGCTGGTCGCATGCACCGGGTACGACGCGGTCTCGCTGCAGCCCAACGCGGGATCGCAGGGCGAATACGCCGGGCTGCTCGCCATCAAGGCCTACCACGAATCGCGCGGCGATCACCACCGCGATATCTGCCTGATTCCCTCGTCCGCCCACGGAACCAACCCGGCCAGCGCGGCCATGGCCGGCATGAAAATCGTCGTCGTGGGCTGTGATTCGAACGGCAACGTGGACCTGGAAGACCTCAAGCGCCGGGCAGCGGAGCACGCCGAGCGGCTCGGTGCGCTGATGATCACCTACCCTTCCACCCACGGTGTGTTCGAGAAAGACGTGCGCGAAATCTGCGACATCGTGCACCAGAAGGGCGGACAGGTTTACCTGGACGGCGCCAACCTCAACGCACTGGTCGGCTGCGCCGCGCCGGGTGAATTCGGTGCAGACGTTTCACACCTGAACCTGCACAAGACATTTTGCATCCCGCATGGCGGCGGCGGCCCCGGGGTCGGGCCGATTTGCGTCGGCAAGCACCTCGAGCCGTTCCTGCCCGGGCACTCCATCGTCGATATCGGCGGATCATCGGCCGGCAACCCGGCGGTTTCGGCCGCGCCCTGGGGCAGCGCCAGCATCCTTCCGATCTCATGGAGCTATATTCGCATGATGGGCGGCCAGGGCATGAAAAAAGCCACCCAGGTCGCCATCCTGAGCGCGAACTACATCGCTCACCGCCTTGCGCCGGCTTACCCCGTGCTTTATACCGGCCGCAACGGCAGGGTCGCACACGAGTGCATCATCGACATCCGCCCGTTCAAGGAGTCCTGCGGCATTACCGAGGAGGACGTCGCCAAGCGCCTGATCGATTACGGCTTCCATGCGCCGACCATGTCCTTCCCGGTGCCCGGAACACTGATGATCGAACCGACGGAAAGCGAACCCCTGTCCGAGATCGAGCGTTTCATCGAGGCCATGCTGGCCATACGCGAAGAAATCCGGGCCGTCGAGGAAGGCAGGATGGACGCGGACGACAACCCCCTGAAGTGGGCGCCGCACACCGCCGCGGACCTCGCCGGCAACTGGCCGCACGGCTACGACCGGGCGCAGGCCGCCTACCCGGTGGCCGGCCTGTACGAAAGCAAGTTCTGGTCGGCGGTGAGCCGCGTTGACAACGTGTTCGGCGACCGCAACCTGCAGTGCGCCTGCCCACCGCCCGAGGCATGGATCAGCGAGGCCGAAAACAACGACTGACTAGGATCAGTCAGATAATGATTTCTTCCGCCGGTTGACGGCGGTTGTACGAAGAGGACATGACCCTGCCGTAGGCGCCCGCGTTCGTCACCAGCATGACGTCGCCTTCCTTGCAGGCAGGCAGTCTGCGGTCCGCACCGACGATGTCGCCCGATTCACAGATGGGCCCGACCACCTGGTAGGTCATGGACGCTTCTTCCTCGAGCCGGTCCAGGTTCACGATGTGGTGGTAGGCGCCGTACAGCGCCGGGCGGATCAAGGAGTTCATCCCGGTCGCGATGCCAAGGTAGTTGTAGTCGCCCTTGGACTTCAGTTGCGTGACGCGCGCCAGCAGCACGCCGCACTCGGAGGCCAGGTAGCGCCCGGGCTCCAGCCACAGGTCGACGTCGATATCCCCAAGCGTGCGTTCGAGCAGGTCGTCGAAACGCTCGAGATCCAGGGCTGCCTTTTCAGGCCGGTCGGGCACGCCGAGCCCGCCGCCCAGGTCCAGTACGCGGGCGTCCGGGAACTTCGGCAGGACCGAGACGAACCGCTCCAGCTGTTCGCGCCAGACATCGACGTCCGTCACGCCGCTGCCGGTGTGCGTGTGCAGCCCGGTCACGGCAGCGCCCTGTGCGTTGAGCGCTTCCATTACCGCATCGATGTCGCGCAGCGATACGCCGAACTTGGAGTCCGCACCGGCCGTGACCACCTTCTTGTGGTGGCCATGGCCGGCCTCGAGATCGAGCCGCAAAAAAAGAGATTTTCCCGCGAACAGGCCGGGCCAGTTGTGTACCACCCAGGCGTTGTCCACGGTCAGTTGCACGCCCGACTTCAACGCGGCCTCGTATTCCGCGCGGGGCGCGAAGTTGGGTGTGAACAGCAGGTCCTGTTCCTGGACCCCGGGTACGTTTTCCAGGACGTGGCGAACCTCGTTCCAGGAAACGCATTCGAAACCGCAGCCCGCTTCGGCCAAGGCGCCGAGCAGGGCCGGGTGGTCGTTGGCCTTGATCGCGTAGAAGACGCGGCTGATGGAACGCAGGCCGTGCAGTCTCCGGGCCGCTTTCCTCGCTACGTCCAGGCGGTAGACAAAGGCGCTGTCGCGCCCCGCCATCAGTTCAAGCAATTCGGCGGCGTCCCGGCGCCACCAGGGCAAAGCGCCTTCCGTTCCGGTCACGCCGGCGTGCGAATCATTCTGTTCCTGCATCTCGCTACCTTGCAACGAAAACGGCCTCCACCGGGGAGGCCGCTTCTTCTGAATATCACTGCACGCCGAAAACTCAGGCGGTCATCGACGCCCTCATCTTCCTCAGGGCGTTTGCTTCGAGCTGCCGAATCCGTTCCGCGGACACGCCGTAGCGGTCGGCCAGTTCCTGCAGCGTCAGCTTGTCTTCCTGCAGCCAGCGGCTACGGATGATGTCCGTGCTGCGCTCGTCGAGTTCATCCAGCCCGGCGTACAGAAGGTTGTTGTGGTGGTTGGACCAGTCTTCCTGCTCCAGTTCCAGCTGCGGGTCGCGCGACTTGCTCTCCAGGTACGCCACCGGGGCGACGTAAGGCGTCTCGTCGTCTGCATTGTTCGGAAGGTCGAAACCGACATCCTGGCCGGAAAGACGGGACTCCATCTCGAGCACGACCTCGGGCTTCACGCCCAGGTCTTTCGCGACGGTCTGGACCTCGTCGTAGTTCAGCCAGCCCAGGCGTTTCTTGGACTTGCGAAGGTTGAAGAACAGCTTGCGCTGCGCCTTGGTCGTCGCGACCTTGACGATGCGCCAGTTCCTCAGGATGAATTCATGCATCTCGGCGCGGATCCAGTGCACCGCGAAGGAGACCAGGCGTACGCCGTGATCCGGATCGAAACGCTTGACCGCCTTCATCAGGCCGATGTTGCCTTCCTGAACCAGGTCACCGAGGTTCAGACCGTAGCCCGCGTAACCCTTGGCCACGTGCACGACGAACCGGAGGTGCGCCAGCACCATGCGGCGTGCAGCCTCGAGGTCGCCATCTTCGCGATAGCGGCGGGCGAGATCTCTTTCCTCTTCAAGGGTCAGAACCGGAACACGGTTGACTTCCTGGATATACGCATCCAGGCTGCCTGTGCCGGCAGGGACCAGAAGATGGCTTGGTACCAGTTCTTTGCTCATTAATCCTCCAGGGCAGCGGGGAATTCTAGCACAAATCGGCGCTTTTTAAAGCGTGCAAACACGCATCGCGCCGCTGGTGCCTGCGGAACCCTCCGGTATCGCCCAAAATAATTTGACTGGTGGTTTTGACAAACAAATCCGCGCCGGGTTCCAAAAAAATAAACCTTTTTTATTCAATATCTTGTGCTACTCGTGAGCGCGTTCCCCGCTCCGTTTGCGGCGCGGGACTTCAGGCAGCCCAAACACCCTCAGATGATGCCTTACGGCCAGCCAGGAACCCAGCAAACCCAGCAGGCCGCCGCTTGCGAGCACCGCGGCGGTTTCGACACCATCCAGGCCCAGCATGGAGAAACGGTTGCCATAAGCGTCCAGTAACTGCTCGACCGGCGCGCGCAGGTACAGCAGGGCTCCCTCGAGCAATGCGAGCGCCAGCAAGGCGCCCGACAGGCCGTACCACAGCCCGGAATACAGGAAAGGCTGTCGAATGAAGCCGTTCGGCGCACCCACCATGTTCAGCACCTGGATCTGGGCGGACTGGCCGGAAACATCAAGTCTTATCGTGTTGGCCACGACGACGACGACAGCCAGCGAAAACAGCAGGCCGAGGACCCGGGACAGCGCCTGGCCAAGCGTCATGATGCCCTCCAGTCGCTGCAGCCACTTGTGATCGACCTGGACGAGCTCAACGGCGCCCTGCGCTTCGAGCCAGCCGGCCAGCGCGGCAACCGCTGCCTCGAGGTCACCACCCTCTGCGACGTGCGGCGAGACATGCAGCACCCAGGGCAAGGGGTTTTCATCGAACAGGTCCAGCGCCTGCCCGAGACCCGATGCCTCACCGAATTCCAGCATGCCCGCAGCGGGCGACACGCTCTCGACCTGCGCGCCATGAAGCCGCTCAGCCTCGGCCGCGAGCGCCAGTGCCTCACGCTCGCCGGCTGCGAGATCCAGAAAAACGGTGATCGAACCCCAGCTTTCGCGCTTCAGATCCAGTGCTTCGAGGTTCTTGACCACCAGGTGCAGCCCCAGCGGCAACGCCATCGCCAGACCAAGCACCAGGATCGTCATCAAGGTGCCGAGCCGGTGCGCAAGCAAATTGCCCAGGCTGGAAAAAAAGCTGTACAGCTGCCGGCGCGCCCAGGACCGCAGCCGCCTGCGATAATTTCGTTCAGCCACGCTGCCCCCCTCCGATCTCCGAACCGGGAATATCGTGCGTCAGCGCTCCGTTCGAAAGCACCAGCACGCGCCGGCTCATGCGCCGGACCAGGGCGAGATCGTGGCTTGCAACCAACACCGTGACGCCCTGCCGGTTGAGCTGGCGAAACAGCTCGAACAGCCCCATGGACAACTCCGGGTCGAGGTTGCCCGTCGGCTCGTCAGCGAGCAGCAGGGGCGGCATGCCCACGATCGCGCGGGCGATGCCGACACGCTGCTGTTCCCCGCCGGACATCGTCCCCGGCCAGGATTTTTCGCGCCCTTGCAGGCCGACCTTGTCCAGCGCGGCGCGAACGCGTTTGCGAATCTCGGCGTAGTTGAAGCCGGCGATCAGCAAGGGCAGCGCCACGTTGTCGAACACGGTCTTGTCCGGCAGCAACTTGTGGTCCTGGAAGATCATGCCGATACGCTGCCGGACTTGCGGCGCATGGCGCGAGGGTTTCCTGGTTAGGTTCTCCCCGTTGACGATGACCTGGCCGCCGCTGGGCCGTTCGAGCATGAGCGCGAGCCGCAGAAGCGTGCTCTTGCCGGCGCCCGAGTGCCCGGTCAGAAAGGCCATTTCACCCGCTGCCAGCTCGAAACTGACGTCTTTCAGGGCCGTGATGCCGCCCTCGTAACGTTTGCTGACGTGTTCGAAGGTGATCATCGGGTCGAACGGTCAGCCGGAAGATTCACGCGACGGGCGACGCCTGCGGCGGCGCTTTTTCCTGTCGCCAGGTCCGCTATCCGCCCGCGGCCCGCCTGAACGGGGCCTGCCGCCGCCCCTGCCCCGTTTACCTCCGCCCTCGCGCCGCGGCTGCGGCGGCGCTTTCCTGATTTCCGGGAGCAGTTCCGGCCCGGCATGCTCTATCGGAATGGCGTAGCCGATGTAATCCTCGATTTCCGGCAGGTGGAAAGCATAGTGCTCGCAGGCAAAACTGATGGCCTCGCCCCGTGCGCCCAGCCGGGCCGTGCGGCCGATCCGGTGGACGTAATCAGGCGCATCCTGCGGCAGGTCGAAATTGATCACGTGAGTGACATCGGGAATGTGCAGTCCGCGCGCCGCGACATCGGTTGCGACCAGCACCGGGATTTCACCGTCGTGAAAGCGGCGCAGCAGCGACTGGCGCTTCTTCTGCGGCACGGCACCGGAGATGGACGCCGCCTGCAGGCCGTTGGCTTCCAGCGTGCGCTGAACCCGGTCCGTAACAACCCGGGTATTGGCGAAGACCATGACCCGCCCACTCTCAATGCGGCGCAGCAGACCGATCAACAACGGCATCTTTTCGTCATTGGCGGGGTAATAAACCGACTGGACCACGTTCTCGACGGTCACGTTCTCGGTTTCCACGCGCAGCAGCTCGGGTTCATTCATATGCTCGTATGCCAGTTCGAGCACGCGGTGCGAAAGCGTGGCCGAGAACATCAGGCACTGGCGTTCCGCCAGCGGCGGCAGGCGCCTGAGCACGTAGCGGATGTCCTTGATGAAGCCGAGGTCGAACATGCGGTCCGCCTCGTCCAGCACCATCACCTCGATGCTGTGCAGGTTGAACACTTTCTGTTTGAAGTAATCGATGATGCGCCCGGGCGTCCCGATCAGCACATCGACACCCGCTTCCAGCGCCTTGCGCTGCTTGTCGTAATCGACACCGCCGTAGGCCAGTGCAAAGCGCAGGCCGGTTTCACCACCCAGTTGCAGCGCGTCCTTGTGAATTTGCAGCGCCAGCTCCCGCGTGGGCGCCAGCACCAGGGCTCGGGGATTGCGCCCCTCTTCTGCGGGGCTCGACTCGAGCAAGCGCTGAAAGATGGTCAGCAGAAAGGCGGCTGTCTTGCCGGTGCCGGTCTGGGCCTGGCCGGCCACGTCCCGCCCGGTAAGCGCGATAGGAAGCGTCAGCGACTGGATCGGCGTGGCGTGCGTAAAACCCGCTTTATCGAGCCCGGCGCGCAGCCCGGGCTTCAGATCGAGGGAAGAAAAAGCCAGCTCTGTCAGTGGCTTACTGCTATCGATGTTGTGCATTAATGCTCGCTCATAGGTGCGCCGGAACGTCTGGCCGACTTCCCTTCAGTGATTTTTCCGCAAAATCGCAGCAAGGGCTTGAAAATTGCTGCTCATGCCTTGAAATCGTTGAACAGTTCGGTTGAAATGAAGGCCCGGCTTGCACAAACCATGTCCGGTTCCTTTTCGTACCCCGGGCCTCTGATTCAGTCCATATTAACCGTGCCGCTATCGATGTTCCAGTAACCTCACCGGCGCATTCAGGAGAAAAGCAGTGAGCGATAAAATAATCCATGTAACCGATGGCAGCTTCGACGACGAAGTTCTGGGCGCCGAGGGACCGGTCCTGGTCGATTACTGGGCCGAGTGGTGCGGACCCTGCAAAATGATCGCGCCCATCATCGACGAGATCGCCAGTGAATACGGTGACAAGCTCAAGGTGGCGAAGATGGACATCGACAGCAACCCCTCGACGCCCCAGCAGTACAACATCCGCGGCATCCCGACGCTGATGATTTTCCGCGACGGCAAAGTCCAGGCCATGAAGGTCGGCGCACTGACCAAGGGCCAGCTCAAGGCCTTTGTAGAGGAATCAGTCTGAGTCCTCGAATTGCCTGCCGCGGTTAACTGGACGACCCGCGGCAATCATGCTAATTTGTGTCCATCTGCGGCCGGGCTCCCGCCCGGCTGGCAACTTCCCTGAACATGCGCCGGCGAGATGTGCCGGCAACCGGTTTATAAGCGAACCCTTTCGAACGGCTGACTTGCCATTCCCTGACATAGCCATTGCACAGGCTTGAGCACGATCATGAACCTTACCGACCTGAAACAGCAACCGATTTCCAAACTGCTCGAGATTGCGGACGAGATGAGCCTGGAGAACGTCGCCCGCTCCCGCAAACAGGACATCATATTCGCGATACTCAAGGCGCACGCCAAGAGCGGAGAAAGCATCTTCGGTAACGGCGTACTGGAAATCCTGCAGGACGGGTTCGGATTCCTGCGCTCCGCCGACAGTTCCTACCTGGCGGGCCCCGACGATATTTACGTTTCCCCCAGCCAGATTCGCCGCTTCGCCCTGCGCACCGGCGACATGCTGTCCGGCAAGATCCGGCCGCCAAAGGACAGTGAGCGCTATTTCGCGCTGCTCAAGGTCGAGGAAATCAACTACTCCTCGCCGGATGCAGCCAAGCGCAAAATCCTCTTTGAAAACCTCACTCCGGAGTTCCCGACCGAGCAGTACATCTGCGAGCGGGGTACCGGCAGCACGGAAGACATCACGGCCCGCATCATCGACCTCGTGTCGCCGATCGGCAAAGGCCAGCGCGGCCTGGTGGTATCGCCGCCCAAGGCCGGCAAAACCATCATGCTGCAGAACATCGCCACCAGCATCCGGGCCAACCACCCCGATTGCAAGATGATTATCCTGCTGATCGACGAGCGCCCTGAGGAAGTCACCGAAATGCAGCGTTCGGTTGATGCCGAGGTCATTTCCAGCACGTTTGACGAACCGGCCTCGCGGCACGTTCAGGTCGCCGAGATGGTTATCGAACGGGCCAAGCGGCTGGTTGAACACAAGCTTGACGTGGTCATCCTGCTCGACTCCATCACGCGCCTGGCCAGAGCCTACAACACGGTCGCCCCCTCGTCGGGCAAGGTATTGACCGGCGGTGTGGACGCCAACGCATTGCAGCGCCCGAAGCGGTTTTTCGGCGCCGCGCGGAACGTTACCGAGGGCGGTTCCCTGACGATCATCGCCACCGCGCTGGTAGAAACCGGCTCGAAGATGGACGAGGTGATTTACGAGGAGTTCAAGGGCACCGGCAACATGGAAGTTCACCTGAGCCGCCGCATCGCGGAACGGCGCACTTACCCGGCCATCGACATCAACCGTTCCGGCACGCGGCGCGAGGAACTGATGATCGGCCAGGATCAGCTGCAGAAAGTCTGGATCCTGAGAAAGCTGCTGCACCCGATGGACGAGGCGCAGGCCATCGAGTTCGTGCTCGACAAGATGAAGGCGACCAAGACGAACGCCGAGTTCTTCAATTTCATGAAGCGCTAAGCCCGCGCCTCTCGCGCGAGCCTCATTTCAGCCCAGTGTTTCAGCCGCGGCGATCAGCGTCTGTGCATTGATCGCTGCGGTGTAACTGACGTCCCGTTCGATACCCCGCAATGACTTCTTGATCATTCCTTCCAGGTTGGGGCGTTTTTCTTCCGGTGTCTCGCCCTGGCCGATGCCGCCGCCGAATTCAACGATGGCTTCAACGCCGGAATCGAGCGCGGTAACCATGTTGGCATGCCAGAGCACCGGGTTGAAAAGCTGGAAAAACAACCGTGAGCGCAGCTGCTGCGGATCATCGTCATGCAGACCGCCGCTGAAATTGGATAACACGGGAACTTCGGGCGCCGCAAAATCGGTGGCGGCGAGGTCCTGCCTGAAATGCCGCGCCGCGTCGACCATGTAATAGGTATGAAAAGCGCCCTCGGTCTTCAACCGCACCGCGCGCTTACGTGGAAATTGTTCTGAGACGAACTTTTCGACCTGCTCCAGGTCGTCTGCATTTCCCCCGATCACGGTCTGCTGAGGCATGTTGCAGCCGGCCACCGCGCAGTGGTAACGCTCGGCGATCGGGCGGATCGTATCGATATCCATCGGGAAAGCGGTCATCTCGCCTTCACCGTATTCACCCATCAGCTCGCCGCGCCGGGCAACCAGCTTGAGCGCGCTCTCGAAGTCCAGTGAACCCGCAGCCACCAGCGCAGAGTATTCACCCAGGCTATGCCCGGCCGCGATCGAGGCCCGAACGCGTCCGCCGGTCAGCTCCCGAAGCACTTCGAGACAGGCGACCGAGTGGGTGAGCAGCGCCGGCTGTGTGAATCGCGTCAGGTTCAGCCTGCCTTCCGGATCGTTCGCCGAGAGCGCCGCGATATCGTATCCAAGCACCTCTCCGGCCCTTTCGTAGATCGTTCGCGCGGTGGCGAATTCACGGCACAGGTCGCTGCCCATACCGGCGTACTGCGATCCCTGCCCGGGAAAAACAAAGAGGATGTTCGTTTGATTGTCGGTCATCTTGCGGCCCGTGAAGCAATTGAGCGCGTAGAATATCCAGCGCTTTTCAGCAAAGCAAGACAGGGCCGGGACAGCAAGGGCCTGCGGGCCGCGCGGCCGGCCCGGTCAGGAAATCGCGGCGAAGGCCTCGCAAACTTCGGGCGGCGCCTGAACCAGTTCGATCAATACACCTTCGCCACCGACGGGAAACGCCTCGTCGCCCCTGGGGTGAATGAAGCAGACGTCGAAGCCGGCCGCACCCTTTCGAATGCCGCCCGGAGTGAAGCGCACACCTTTGTCGCGCAGCCACTGCTCGGCCGCATGCAGGTCGTCGACCCACAGGCCGACATGATTCAGCGCGGGCTTATGCACGGCCGGCTTTCTTTCAGCGTCCAGCGGCTGCATCAGGTCGACTTCCACCCTGAAAGGCCCCGAGCCCAGCGTGGCGATGTCTTCATCGACGTTTTCACGTTCACTGCGAAAATGACCGCTGTAATCAAGTCCGAGCATATCGATCCAGAGCGAGCGCAAGTGCTTCTTGTCGAGCGCGCCGACGGCGATCTGCTGGATACCCAGTACCCTGAAGGGTCGTTCAGTCATTTCTTTCTCCGCGTTTTTCGTCTGCCGGCTCCGCGCGGGCAGCCAGGAAACGTCGCAAAAGCGCCCGCGCCGCCAGGTTGGGCGGCAGGCGGCCTGCAGCAACCTCTTTTTCCAGTTCCGGCAGGTCGTGCCTGAGCTGCGGGTCGTCGCGCAGGGCGGCAACCAGGCTGTCATTGAGCTCCGCCCACATCCAGGACAGGGCCTGGCCGGATCGCCGCGGGGCCAGGAGGCCCTTTTCAAGCAGCATCGCGTGATGCCGAAGCACGGCTTCCCAGGCATCTTCGATACCGTCGCTCTCGAGCGAGGAGCAGGTTTGCACGGGTACGCTCCAGCCTTCGATTCGCGGGCGCAGCAACCGCAGTGCGTTGCGGAACTCGAGCGCAGATTCCTCGGCGATCCGCTTTAACGCGCCATCGGCCTTGTTGATCAACACCAGGTCGGCCAGTTCCATGATGCCGCGCTTGATGGCCTGCAACTCGTCGCCGCCGCCGGGCTGCAGCAGCAGGGCGAACATGTCGGTCATGTCCGCCACCATGGTTTCCGACTGCCCGACCCCCACCGTCTCCACGATCACCAGGTCGAAGCCGGCCGCCTCGCAAACGACCAGGGCCTCGCGCGTACGCCGGGCGACACCGCCGAGGGTGAGCCCGGATGGAGAACTTCGAATAAAGGCCTCGCTGCTGCGCGCCAGCGACTCCATGCGCGTCTTGTCGCCGAGTATGGAGCCCCCGCTGATCGCGGAAGACGGGTCGACCGTCAGTACCGCCACGCGCCGGCCCTGGGCGATGGCGTGATTGCCCAGCGCTTCGATGAAGGTGGACTTGCCGACACCCGGCGCACCGGATATGCCAAGCCGTATCGAACCCCCGGCGCGAGGCATGAGTTGCTTCAGCAGGGAATCCGCCTCGTCGCGGTGCTTCGGGTGAGTGGACTCGACCAGCGTGATCGCCCTGGCGAGCGAGCGGCGGTCGCCCGCGAGCACCTTCGCGGCCAGTGCGGCCGCGTGAACGGTCGAATCCTTGTCGCGGGTCTCCCGGGGCACCGGCTATTTCAACTCCAGTATCCGGTCACCCACTTCCAGGCTGCCCCCCGCCTGGCAGTAGATTTTCGCCACGATGCCGTCATTTTCCGCACGCAGGGTGTTTTCCATCTTCATCGCTTCCAGCACCGCCAGCGCGGAACCGGCGCTGACCTCGTCTCCTTCCTCGACGGCCAGCGACACGAGCAGGCCGGGCATCGGGGCGAAGAGAATCTTTGAAGAATCCTTGCGTATTTTTTCGGGGATGTGCTTCAGGAGCCTGGCAGCCTCGGGCGTGAGCATGCGGACATCGGCCTGGAAACCGCCGTGCACGAGCCGGTAGTTCTGCAGGTTGCGCTCGACCCGGACGAATACCTGCTCGCCGTTCACGGTGCCGTCAAACAGCTTCTGCCCGAAAAGCCAGGACGTGCGGATCACGTGCCGCCTGCCGCGGTACTCGACCACGTAGCCCTCGCCGTCGGGCACGATGGACACCGGTATATGCCGTCGGTTCAGGACGGCCACGTACTCCGTCGGCGTGCGGCGCTCATGGCCCGGCAGCTGTCCGTGGATGCCGGCGGCGCGGTCGCGGTAGCGACGGAAAACATACGCAGCCACGCAGATGATGATGCTCGGATCCTCCAGCGGCATGTCGGCCGCGCTGAAACCGTCCGGGTATTCGACGCCGATCATGTCCGTGCTGATATCGCCGGAAACGTAACGCGGGTGAACCATCAGGGTCGACAGGAAGCTGAGGTTGCTCGCCACGCCGCGAATCAGGAAGCGATCCAGCGCCGCGCGCATGTGCCGCATGGCCTCTTCGCGATCTTTTCCGCGGGTGATGAGCTTGGCGATCATCGGGTCATAAAACATCGATACTTCGCCGCCTTCGTACACACCCGTGTCCACGCGGACGTTGTCGTCATCTTCCGGCGGCTGGTAGTGCACGAGCCGACCGGTGGACGGCAGGAAATTCCTCAGCGGGTCCTCGGCGTAGACGCGCGCCTCGATGGCCCAGCCGTCGATACGCACGTCCTCCTGGCGGATCGGCAGTTCTTCCCCGGCGGCCACCCGGATCATCAGTTCCACCAGGTCGAGCCCGGTCGTCAGTTCCGTCACCGGGTGCTCCACCTGCAGGCGGGTGTTCATCTCCAGGAAGTAAAAATTCCGCTGCGCATCGACGATGAACTCGACCGTACCGGCCGAGCGGTACTCGACGGCCTCGGCCAGCGCGACGGCCTGTGCGCCCATCTCGCGCCGCGTCGCCTCGTCCAGGAACGGGGACGGCGCTTCTTCGATCACTTTCTGGTGGCGCCTCTGCAGCGAGCACTCGCGCTCGTTCAGGTAGACGGTATGGCCCTGGCTGTCCGCCATCACCTGGATTTCAATGTGCCTCGGCTGCTCGATGTATTTTTCGATCAGCATGCGGTCGTCGCCGAAGCTGGACCGGGCCTCGTTGGCGGCGCGCTCGAAACCTTCGCGGCACTCGTCGTCGTCCCGCACAATGCGCATGCCCTTGCCGCCACCGCCGGCAGAAGCCTTGAGCATGACGGGGTAGCCGATTTCGTTGGCGGCCTCGACCGCGTGCTCAGCATCCCGCAACCCGCCGTCGATACCCGGGATCACGTTGACCCCGGCCTCGGCCGCCAGTCTCTTGGAAGCAATCTTGTCGCCCATGGTCTCCATGGCGCGCGGACGGGGACCGATGAAAACGATGCCTTCCGCTTCGAGCGCCCGGCAGAAGCCGGCGTTCTCCGACAGAAAACCGTAGCCGGGGTGCACGGCCTGGGAGCCGGTATCCCGGCAGGCCCGGATGATGTTCTCCTGGACCAGGTAACTCTCGGCGGCCGGGGAAGGTCCGATGTGCACGGCCTCGTCGGCCATTTTCACGTGCAGCGCGTCCCGGTCCGCGTCGGAATAAACGGCGACGGTGGCAATACCCATCTCGCGCGCGGTCCGTATCACGCGGCAGGCGATTTCGCCCCGGTTTGCAATCAGAATTTTTTCAAACAATGGCCGATCCTCGTTCGAACCGGTCCGTTTCCGGACCCTTAAAGTGGAATGTTGTCATGCTTGCGCCACGGGTTTTCGAGTTTCTTCTCGCGCAGGATGGCCAGCGAACGGCAGATGCGCTGCCGCGTGCTGTGCGGGGCGATAACATCGTCGATGTAGCCGCGGCTGCCGGCAATGAACGGGTTGGAGAACTTGCGGCGGTATTCCTCGGTGCGCTCGGCAATTTTCTCCTTGTCATCCAGATCGCTGCGGAAAATGATTTCGACCGCCCCCTTCGGACCCATCACCGCGATTTCAGCGCTCGGCCATGCCAGGTTCACGTCTCCGCGCAAGTGCTTGGAACTCATCACGTCGTAGGCGCCGCCGTAGGCCTTGCGCGTGATGATGGTCACCTTCGGCACCGTCGCCTCGGCATATGCGAAAAGCAGCTTGGCTCCATGACGGATGATGCCGCCGTACTCCTGCGCCGTACCCGGCATGAACCCCGGCACGTCGACAAACGTGACAATCGGAATGTTGAAGGCGTCGCAGAACCGGACGAAGCGGCCCGCCTTGATCGACGACTTGATATCCAGGCAGCCCGCCTGGACCATCGGCTGGTTGGCCACGATGCCCACCGTGTGGCCGTCCATGCGGGCAAAACCGATCACGATGTTCTGCGCGTGCTCTGGCTGCAGTTCGAAAAACTCGTAGTCGTCCGCAACTTTATTGATTAACTCCTTGATATCGTATGGTTTATTCGGGTTGTCCGGGACCAGCGTGTCCAGCGACATCTCCACGCGGGCCGCCGGGTCCGGGGTCGGCCGGTACGGCGGTTTTTCACGGTTGTTCGCCGGCAGGTAGTTGAAGAAGCGCCGGATCATCATCAGGGTTTCCACGTCGTCGTCGTAGGCGCAGTCGCATACCCCGGAAACCGTCGAATGGGTTATCGCGCCGCCGAGCTCCTCGGCGGTGACTGCTTCGTGCGTCACCGTCTTCACCACGTCGGGGCCGGTAACGAACATGTACGAAGTGTCTTTGACCATGAATATGAAGTCGGTCATCGCGGGCGAATACACCGCGCCGCCGGCACAGGGCCCCATGATGACCGAGATCTGAGGAATAACGCCGGAAGCCAGGACGTTACGCTGGAACACTTCGGCGTATCCGCCCAGCGAAACCACCCCCTCCTGGATGCGCGCCCCGCCCGAGTCGTTCAGGCCGATCACCGGAGCGCCGATCTTCAGCGCGTGATCCATCACCTTGCAGATTTTTTCCGCGTGTGCGCCGGACAGTGATCCGCCGAACACGGTGAAATCCTGGCTGAAGACCAGCACGAGCCGGCCGTTGATCGTGCCGCTGCCGGTCACGACGCCGTCGCCCGGGATTTTCTTGTCCGCCATGCCGAAATCGTTGCAGCGATGCTCGACGAACATGTCCCATTCCTCGAAACTGTCCTCGTCGAGCAAAAGGTTCAGGCGCTCGCGGGCCGTGAGCTTGCCGCGCGCGTGCTGGCTGTCGATGCGTTTCTGTCCGCCGCCGAGCAGGGCCGCTTTTCGTTTTCGTTCCAGTTCGTCGATGATTTCCTGCATGCTCTCTCCTCGCAGGGTCGCGGGGGCTTACCCGCGCCCGAAAAAAGTCAGGCGCCGCGCGCCGCCCTGATCAGGCCGAGCACGTCGTGCGCGGCCTCCAGGATATTGGTGCCGGGCCCGAACACCGCCGCAACCCCGGCGTCCTTCAGCATAGCGTGGTCCTTGGGCGGGATAACACCGCCGCAGACCACGATGATTTCATTCGCCCCTTCACGCGCCAGGCCCTCGATAACCTGCGGCACCAGGGTGCGGTGTCCGGCCGCCTGCGACGAAATGCCGACGACGTGCACGTCGTTCTCGATCGCCTCGCGCACGGCCTCGTCCGGAGTCTGGAACAAGGGCCCGATATCCACGTCGAAGCCGATATCGGCAAAGGCCGTCGCGATCACCTTGGCTCCCCGGTCGTGTCCGTCCTGGCCCAGCTTGCAGACCAGGATGCGCGGTCTGCGCCCTTCTGCGGCCGCGAACGCTTCGATGTCTTTCTGAATGTCCATGAATTCCTGGGCTCCCTCGTAAACCGAACCGTAAACGCCCTTGATGGACTGCACCGAGGCGCGATGGCGCCCGAAAACGGCCTCGAGCGCGCTCGAGATCTCCCCCACGGTGGCGCGCGCCCGGGCGGCTTCTATCGAGAGGCCCAGAAGACAGCCCGAACCCTCGCGGGCGGCCTGCTCGAGGGCCTCCAGCGCTTCCTTGCAGACTGCGTCATCGCGTGCTTCCCGAACCTGCCGAATGCGCTCGACCTGCGACTCGCGCACGGCGCTGTTGTCGATGTCGAGGATGTCCACGTCGGGCTCTTCTTCCAGTTCGTAGCAATTGACCCCGACGATGCGGTCCTCGCCGCGGTCGATGCGCGCCTGCCGCCGCGCGGCGGCTTCCTCGATACGCATCTTCGGAATGCCGGCTTCCACCGCCCGTGTCATGCCGCCCATTTCTTCCGCTTCCTCGATCAGCCGGCGGGCTTCAGTTACCAGCTGATCCGTCAGGCTCTCGACGTAGTAGGAACCGCCCAGCGGATCGGCCACGCGCGTCAGGCCGGTCTCGTCACGCAGCACGAGCTGGGTATTGCGCGCGATGCGCGCGGCAAAGTCCGTCGGCAGGCTGAGCGCCTCGTCAAAGGAGTTCGTGTGCAGGGACTGGGTTCCGCCGAGCACGGCCGCCATCGCCTCGACGGTCGTGCGGATGATGTTGTTGTAGGGATCCCGGGCCGTGAGACTGGCGCCGGAGGTCTGGCAATGGGTACGCAGCGCAAGCGAACGCGGGTCTTTGGGATCGAACTTCTCCGCCATGAGCGACGCCCACAGCAGGCGCGCCGCGCGCAGCTTGGCCACTTCCATGAAGAAGTCGGTGCCGATGGCAAAGAAAAAGGAAAGACGCGGCGCAAAAGCATCGACATCCAGGCCGCTGTCAATGGCTGCACGCACGTACTCGATGCCGTCGGCGATCGTGTAAGCCAGTTCCTGCGCGCAGGTCGCCCCCGCTTCCTGCATGTGGTAACCCGAAATCGAGACCGAATTGAAGCGCGGCATGTTGGCGGATACGTAGCCGATGATGTCGGTGACGATGCGCATCGACGGCTCAGGCGGATAGATGAAGGTGTTGCGGACCATGAACTCCTTCAGGATGTCATTCTGCAGGGTCCCCGAAAGCCGGTCCGGCGCCACGCCCTGCTCCTCGGCGGTGACGATGAACATCGCCATCACCGGCAGCACCGCCCCGTTCATCGTCATCGATACCGACATTTTGTCCAGCGGAATGCCCCGAAAAAGGATTTTCATGTCCTCGACGCTGTCGATGGCCACGCCGGCCTTGCCGACATCCCCTTCGACCCGCGGGTGATCGGAATCGTACCCGCGGTGCGTCGCCAGGTCGAACGCCACCGACAGACCGGTCTGGCCGGCCTCGAGGTTGCGCTGATAGAAGGCGTTGGATTCCTCGGCCGTGGAGAACCCGGCGTATTGCCGCACGGTCCACGGGCGGCCGGCGTACATGGTGGCCTTCGGGCCGCGAACATAGGGCGGAAAGCCCGGCAGCGAATGCGCGTGATCGAGACGCTCCGTGTCCCGCGCTGTGTAAAGCGGTTTTATGCGAATGCCTTCGGGTGTTTCAGTGTCCAGGCTTTCAAGAGGACGTTCACGGCACTCCTTATCAGCCAGTGCCCGCCAGTCATCCAGTGTCTTTCGAGGAAATTCCGCCATGCCAACACCCATTCAAAGAGCAAGGAAAGCGAGCCGGCGCAGCACGCGCCGGCCGCTCAGAGGCTTAAACTACCTGCTCTCCGCACCGTCCGCAAACAAACGAAACGGCGCGGGCAACCACTCCGGACTCACCGGGCGGGCCCGGAATGCCGGGGTCCGGGCCGTGAATCGAGCCGGTCCTGCAAAAAAATCAGAGCAGGCTTTCCACCGCCTTACGTTCGTCCCGAAGCTCGGCGTCGCTGGCATCCATGCGTGCGCGGCTGAACGCATCGATCTCCAGGCCCTGCACGATCTCGTAATCACCATCTTTGCAGACGCAGGGGAAGGAATAGACGATGCCGGGCTCGATCCCGTAGCTGCCGTCGGCCGGAACCGCCATCGATACCCAGTCGCCCTCGGGCGTGCCCAGCGCCCAGTTGCGCATGTGATCGAGCGCGGCCGAGGCGGCCGAGGCGGCGCTGGATGCGCCGCGGGCCTTGATGATCGCCGCGCCGCGCTGCTGCACCACCGGAATGAAGTTCTCCACGTACCCGTCGTGATCGATCTTGCCGGCCACGCCCGCGCCGCCGACCTCGGTGAAGCGGATATCCGGGTACTGGGTCGAGGAATGGTTGCCCCAAATGACCATTTTTCGAATCTCGGAATGGTGCGTTCCGATGCGGTCGGACATCTGCGCCAGGGCGCGGTTGTGATCGAGGCGCGTCATCGCGGTAAAATTGCGCGGGTCGAGGTCCGGCGCGGCCGCCTGCGCGATCAGGGCGTTGGTGTTGGCCGGGTTGCCGACGACCAGGACCTTGATGTCCCGGCTGGCAACCTTGTTCATGGCGGCGCCCTGGGGACCGAAAATCTTGCCGTTGGCGGACAACAGGTCGCTGCGCTCCATGCCCGGCCCGCGCGGCATCGCACCGACCAGCAGTGCGTAATCGGCATCCTGGAAAGCAGTTTCCAGGTCGTCGGTCGCCACCACGTCCGCCAGCAGCGGGAAGGCCGAGTCGCGCAGTTCCATGACGACACCTTCCAGCGCGCCGAGCGCCGGGGTGATTTCAAGCAACTGCAGGATCACCGGCTGATCGGGGCCAAGCATGTCACCGGCTGCGATACGGAAACAGAGCTGGTAGCCGATCTGGCCTGCTGCACCTGTGACGACGACTCTTACGGGACGGTTCATAACAACTCCTCGTGCATATTCTGGTTTGAAAATCTGACGTGTCGGCGGTCCTGCACACAGGGCCGCGCCCAAACGGTATCATTGTAGCGGAAAATTTTAACGGTCCCATTTGACTTGCGTCCCCTTATGAACCCATTGCCGCGGAGTTCCAGCCATGCCAAGCACACGCCATTCGGGCAGCAGACGGTCGTCCCTGTTTTTTTCCCTTCTCACGGTTTTTTGCCTCACGGAGGCCGCCATGGCCGCTGATCGCGTCACCGGCGCGTTGTTCGCCACCCGTTCCGAGGTGATTGCGCCGCACGCGATGGCGGCCACCAGCCACCCGCTGGCGACCCAGATCGCACTGGAGACCATGAAAAAGGGCGGCAACGCGATCGACGCGGCCATCGCCGCCAACGCGGCGCTCGGCCTGATGGAGCCGACCGGCAACGGCATCGGCGGCGACCTGTTCGCCATCGTCTGGGACGCGAAAAGCGGAAAGCTGCACGGCCTGAACGCGTCCGGCCGCTCGCCCCGGTCGCTGACCCTGGAGTGGTTTCAAGAACAGGGGCTCGAGTCGATTCCGCCCTACGGTCCGCTGCCGGTATCCGTGCCGGGCACGGTCGACGGCTGGTTCGAACTGCACGGCCGCTTCGGCAGCCTGCCGATGAGTGAAATCCTGAAACCCGCCGTCGAGTACGCCCGCAACGGCCATCCTGTTCACGAGACCATCCAGCATTACTGGGAAATCAGCGTCGAACGGCTATCGGAGTACCCCGGTTTCACCGAACAGATGACCATCGACGGGCGCGCGCCCGAAGTCGGTGAGCTGTGGAAGAATCCCAACCTGGCCAACACCCTGGAGACACTCGCGAAGCAAGGACGTGACGCCTTTTACAAGGGCGACATTGCGCACACCATTGCCGACTACATGCAGGCCAACGGCGGCTTCCTG
>Ga0180435_10000549_pt1 | contig 39668 bp, 38 predicted proteins | sample SS_ome_3_FD_132467 | JGI IMG/M metagenome (GOLD analysis project Ga0180435, IMG submission 132467) | Hypersaline lake sediment archaeal communities from the Salton Sea, California, USA - SS_3_S_1 metaG | ecosystem: Environmental > Aquatic > Non-marine Saline and Alkaline > Hypersaline >... | reverse complement strand
CGGGCGATCGAGAATTGCCGCGTGCATGAGGCGAGGTTCGCGATGTAGCTGTAGTCGCAGGATACGCGGCGCGAGGTCGGCGAGCTGCATTGGCTCGGGTGAAAACTTCGGTCCACGTCTCACCGAGTGGGGAGCCTTCCCGTCTCGCGCTCGGAGAAGCGCTCGAAAATCCCCCGGAGTAATCGTGCGGACGCGGCGGGATCGTCTGCACTCCAGAAATCGTCGACCTGCCCTTCGAAGACGACGGTCTCGATTTCGATCGGCAAGAGCTCCGTCAGACGAGCGATCCGGCCTTCGTCCGAAGCGTCGAGCATGAGCACGATCAGATCAGGCCCGAGCGCCCGGATCGAGGTGGCGTCGGCCGCAATTGCATGATCTTCTCCGCCGTGGGTCACGCTCGAACCCCCGGCGATTTCGATCAGATCCGTCGAGAAGTGATGGCCGCCTGCGATCTGCATGGGGTCATCCGAGACGACCGCCAGGACCCGGGGGCGATCCGTCGGATGCGACTCCGCGGCGATCAGCGAGAGCGGTCGCGCGATGGAGAAGTGCAGCGCGTCCGTCTGCTTGGAGCCGACCAGCGCCGGCCCCTCCGATCGGAGCAAAGCGAAGAGGTCCTCGAGGTCGTGCGGCGCGAACTCGACCACCCGCGTGCCGGGCGGCGCACGGACCCTCTCGAACCCGGGCGTCTCGGTTTGCGAGGGGACGAAGAGCCAACCGGGCTCCGCTGCCTCTGCCTCGGGCAAGCCGAATCGGGGGCGATCTGCCAGCGCCGAAGGGTGGCCGGGCGGCCCACCGACCGCTGTGATCCGCTCGCCGACTCCGAGCGAGATCAGAAAACGGGAAGCGGAGGGACTCATCGAAATGATGTCGACACGCCCGCCCAGATCCGCCGCCGGCGAGGCGTCCGTCTCGGCACGTGACTGGGAAGCAATCGGAAAAAGCAGAGCAGACTCCGCGCCCCCCTGGGGCCCGGTCCGGTCCGATTCTCCGTCACAGGCGGCCGTCAGCGTCAGGCCGACCCACAAGATCAAGAGTCGGTAGACGACGCGCCCCCTTCGCGCCGCTGCGGCGCGCCCCAACAGGGCGCGAGAGGCACCCTTTCGCTCTTCCGAAGCCTCCCGACGATCGAGGCTCTCCGCCACCGCGGCTCCGGTGAAATCAGAAATCATGGATCGAGAATGCCGAATTCCCTGAGGGAAAATAATGACCGCGGGTAAATTTGCTGATGAAATTTATGATGAGAACGTTTATAAAAACACCCGTAGCGTTAAAAACTCATCCCTCCTGTGGAGTTAAAGCCATGCGTCGCACGTTCCGTTCCACGGCTACGCCGAACCCCTCGATCCTTCTCTCGATGATGTTCGGCCTCGTCGCGCTCGCCGCGTCACCTGCCTTCGCGGGGATTCACACCTGGGACGTTGCGGAGGTCTTCAGTAACGCCGACGGAACGATCCAATTCGTCGAACTCGTGGACAACGGGACCGCCGGCGGAGAGATCAACGTCGGCAACGGCTCGATCACTTCGAGCCTGGGGACGATCTCGTGGAGCAACGGCGCGGTCACGGGGCCGACGAACGGCCGCCGCTACCTGATCGCGACCCCCGCCTTCGCGGCCCTGCCGGGCGCCCCGACGCCGGACGTCGTCGTGAACCCCGCCGACGTGCCGATGTTCGACATCGCCGGTGACACCGTGAGCTTCGGAAGTTTCGACAGCATGACCTTCCCCGCAGTCCCGACTGACGGATTGCAGTCGATCGACGACGCGACCGGGGTCGGGCAGAACTCACCGGAGAACTACGCGGGCCAGACGGGTTCGGTCAACGCAAACCCCGCGCCCCCGGCGGTTCCGCTCTCGTCGCCCCTGGTGGTGCTCTTCATACTCGCCGCCTGCGGCGGACTCGGTGCGATGGCCCTCGGATCGCGGTCGGTCGCCGCCGAGCGTTGAGCCCCCCAGTGCGGGGCTCAGCGCCTCGCGAAGTGCCATCGCCTTGATCCCAAGAGCACGTCCGACGGGCTGCGAACACGACGCGAAGCCACGACGCCCGGGTTCTCCCATCGCGAAGGTCCGTCGCGTTCGATGCCCGCCCGCAAGGCAAGGCGCGCGAACTCTCTGGCGAGACCTTGGTCTTCGCGAAGCGACAGGAGGGTCGCGGCGTTCCGCTGTTCGCTGACGACGAAGGTGGGGGAGACGACGGAGCTCGGATTTTTCTGAACCTCCATGAACTGTGTCGACGCGATGATGTCGGCCTGCGCAGAAGAGTCCGGCCTTCGCACGGCCCTCGACCGACCGCTGCCGCGCGCGGAAGAGCGCTTTCGCACGAGCCAGGAAACTCGACGGCCGAACCTCTGCGCCCCCCTTCACGCCGCCCCGGGTACAGACCTCGAGTAGATGCTCACGAGACGCGCGAAACGACGAGCGCGACCTGCTGCGCCGAGTTCCCTCCGCACCCGATGATCCGTGACCGATTCGAGCTCCGGACGCCTTCGGCCGTCACGCCCCTCTCCCACACGCGTCGAGAGAGGGGAGCCAGCCCCTACTCGCGCAGGAACGCGCCGGCTCGGCCTAACCGAGGGCACCCCCCGCGCATCCCCTCCGGCTGCTCTACGTCGCGCGTTGGGTGATCGCATCCCCAAGGACCGAAGGGGTTCGTACTTGTCGTGGAACCTCAGCCAGGCGAGTGGGCTCGACGGCGCAGATGTCCGCGAACTCCCCGCCCATCTCTCACCTTCTCGACGTTGGGCTTCCGCCATGCGATTCACAACCGCCCGGAGCTTCCCGAGTTTCTTGATGTCGATGCGGAGGAGATCGCATGGACCCTCATCCGACCCTCCCCTTCGAGATCCCCGTTGATGTCACACCCCCGAGTCTCTCCTAGAAGCCTGGATGAACGGACCCGCTGGGCGATCGAGCCTTAGCGGCCTCCCCCCCATTCAGATACGTTTGGCGTTCCCCGCCGAACGCCAGCCGGAGTCTTCCGCTTGAACGCCGCAACGCTCGCCGCCCTCGTCTTCGTGGTCTTTGCGCTCGGCTACCGCTTCTATTCGGGCTTCCTCTCGCGAGAGATCTACCGGCTGCGGGAAGACGAGCCCGTCCCGAGCCGCGAGTTCGAGGACGGGGTCGACTACGTCCCGACGAAGCTGCACGTCCTCTGGGGGCACCACTTCGCCTCGATCGCCGGCGCCGCGCCGATCGTCGGCCCCTCGATCGCCGTCATCTGGGGCTGGGTCCCGGCGCTCGTCTGGGTGTGTCTGGGCACCGTCTTCATGGGCGCCGCCCACGACTTCTCGGCCCTGGTGATCAGCGCGCGCCATCGCGGCCGCTCGATCGGCGACGTGGCGGGCGCCGTCGTCGGCCCGCGCGTCCGCACGCTCTTCCTGGTGATCATCTCGCTGCTGACCTGGGTCGTGCTCGCCGTCTTCGCGTACATCATCGCGACGCTCTTCGTGTCGACGCCGAGCTCGATCTTCCCGATCAACGTGCAGATCGTCGTGGCGATGACCCTCGGCTGGCTCGTCTACAAGCGCGGCCTGCCGATGTTCGTGCCGTCGCTCGTGTGTTATGCGCTCTTGCTCTTCGCGATCTTCCAGGGCCAGGCCTTCGTCGACGCCTTCCCCGCGATCACCGAGCTCTCGATCACGACCTGGGTCGTGCTGCTCCTGCTCTATTCCTTCGTGGCGAGCGTGCTGCCCGTCTGGCTGCTCCTCCAGCCCCGGGACTACCTCAACTCGCACCAGCTCGTGACCGGGCTCGTGCTCCTCTCGGCTGGCCTGGTGGTCCTCCGCCCAGACGTCGTGGCCCCCGCCCTCAACGTGGAGCCCGAAGGGGCCCCGTCCCTGATCCCCTTCCTATTCGTGACCATCGCCTGCGGCGCGATCTCGGGCTTCCACGGCCTCGTGTCTTCGGGCACGACCTCGAAGCAGCTCTCGCGCATGACCGACGCGCGCCCGATCGGGTACGGCGGGATGCTCGCCGAGGGCTTCCTCGGACTGATGGCGGTGCTCGCCGCGACCGCCGGGTTCGAGTCGTCCGCCGACTGGTGGGCCCACTACGAGAGCTGGGGCGCCGCGAACGGCATGGCGGCCAAGCTCGACGCCTTCGTGCACGGCGGCGCCAGCTTCGTCGGCGCACTCGGCATCCCCTTCGAGACCGCACGCACCTTCATGGCGGTCATGGTGATCGCTTTCGCAGCAACCTCCCTCGACACCGGCGCCCGGATCCAACGCCTCGTCCTCGCCGAGCTCGGCGAGTCGTACGGGGTCAAGCCGATGTCCAACCGCTTCGTCGCCGGGGGGCTCGGGATCAGCGCCGCGTTGCTCCTCGCAGTGACCCAGGGCGGCGGCCAGGGCGGACTCGCGCTCTGGCCCCTCTTCGGCACGACGAACCAGCTCGTCGCCGGCGTGACCCTGCTGGTCGTGTCGATCTGGCTGAAGCAGCAGGGGCGCCCGACCGTCTATACGCTGACACCGATGATCGCCGTCGCGGCGGTGACGGCCTGGGCCATGGTCGGGAATCTGCTCGACTACTACGCGAACTTCGAGACGCTCTGGCTGCTCTCGCTCTCGGGGACGCTGATCCTCGCCCTCGACGTATGGATCCTGCTCGAGGGCTTCCGGGTGCTGCGCGAGACGACGCCCGCGAGCAGCGACTAGTCGACGCTCAGAGGACCCGGGTCGGATCCTCTTCCCGAGCTACGGGCGAAGGCGACGCGAGCAGGGCCTCCGCCTCGAGGGTCAGGTGGCCGGTGTTCCCGACGTCCGCGCCGGGCACCAGGCTCCGGATCAGCCCGAGGTGGGTCACGACGATCACGTGCGCGTCGGCGGCCGCATGCAGATCGCGAACGGCGTCGAGGGCCCGCTCGCGCAGGTCGAGCGTCGACTCCCCACCGCCGAGTCGAAGCGTCGGGTCTCCGCGTCGGAAGGCCCGGTAGGCCTCCGGGTCGAGGGCCTCGACCTCCGCGTGGGTGAGCCCCGACCAGTCCCGGACGTCCCGCTCGCGGAAACGCGGCTCGCTCTCGACGCGCAGCCCGAGCGCTTCGCCGATCGCGTCGGCGGTCCGCCGCGCGCGCTGGAGGTCGCTCGACACGAGCCGCGTCCAGGGGCGTTCGCCCTCGGAAGCGAGCCGCTCGGCCACGCGTCGCGCCTGGCGCTCCCCTTCCGACGTGAGCGGAGTGTCCGCCTGGCCCTGCCAACGCTTCGCCACGTTCCAGGTCGTCTCGCCGTGGCGAACGAAGAGGAGCGACGTCGCCACGGCTCAGCCCCGCAGCCGTCGGATCAGCAGGCCGGCCGGATAGGTCCCGAGCACCGCCAGCACGAGGGGGATCGCCATGTGCCCGCGAAGCAGATGGCCCGGGCCGATGAAGTCGCAGCTCAGATGGATCGTGACGCCGCCGAGGGCGCCCGCCGCGACGAGACCGATCAAGGCCGCGCGGATCGGATGCCCCGCCCAGCCACGCACGAGGAAGCTGAGCACGACCCCCGCCGGCAGGAGCGAGAGGAAGGCCCCCTTCTGGAGGCACATCGCGTCGGCCCCCGGCGGAGAAGGCAGCGCGCCCTCCGCCATCAAGCCCGCCAGACAGACTCCGCTCGCCACGAGCAGCCCTCCCGCCGCGACGCCGAGGGCGATCCGTTCGAGCCCTTCTCGCCCCGGCCGAGCGGCCGCCAGGGCCGAGAGCGTGGCCGCGAGCGCGGCGATCATGAGGCCCACGAAGCTCGTGAGGTAGACGCCGTCCGCGAAGAGCGACGAGGCGCCCGCCGGATGCTGTTGCGACCAGAGCACGACGCCGAGCACCGCCGCCCAGACCGCGAGCACGACCGCGAAGGCCTGGCGCACGCGGATCATCGGCGCCACGGGCGCGAGGTCTTCGACCAGTCCGTCGATCAATCGTTCCGTTCCACGCGTCACCGCGACTCTCCTGTGATCGCCGTCCTCGTCATCGCGATTCTCCACCGGGGCTGCGCCTGCCGGCCGTCGGGCGCTCGGATCGCCACTCGCCGCCGACGCGCGCGCCTTCCAGCGCCTTCGCCAGCGCGCGATAGCCGCGGTGGGCCCGGACCTTCAGGGCGCCCGCGGAAACGCCGGCACGCAGGGCCGCCTCGGCGACCGAGAGTCCCTCGATCTGGACCAGCGTCACCGCCTCCCGCTGGGACTCGGGCAGCGCCGCCAGCGCGGTCGTCAGCTCCGGCGCGAGCGCCGTCTCCGCCTCCGCGCTCCGTTCGGATTCGTCCGCGAACTCCTCGACGACCAGCTCCACCTCCCGGTCGCCCTTCCGCTTCCGCTCGCGGAAGTGGTCGATGATCGTGTTCCGCGTGATCGCGCGCATCCAGGGGCCGAAGGGACGCTCGGCGCGATAGGTGCGGCGCCCGCGATGGATCGACAGCAGCGCGTTCTGGACGACGTCCTCGGCCGCCGCCTCGTCGCGGATCTTTCCGCGCACGATCCGCCGGATCATCGGCTGGATGGCTTCGAGGAGTCGGCGGTAGGCGTCGGCGTCCCCCCGCTGCGCGGCCTGCATCCACTCGGTGAGCTGGGCTTCGCGCGCTTCGACCGCCGGGTCGGGCCCGAGCCGCGTGCGCTCCGCTGCCGGCGGATCCGATTCGCCCTCGTCTGCGGACAACGCTCTCTCCCGCTCGACGCGCCGGGACGTGGCGCTCGCGCGCCCGGATCCTATCGCAGGAGACTCTGCAGGCGGAAGATCCGCGGCGCGGATGAACGCCGCGTGCAGGCGACCCGTAGCGCGCCGGCAAAAGGACTTCCGAGGGGTCGAGGCGGACGCGCGAACGGCATTGCGGTGACATATTCGAACCCGGGCCTCCACTCGATCGTGGAAGCCGGGAATCCGGAAGCGAGACGGACTTCCCTCTGGAGCCGCCCCATGTCGCGTCGATACTTCGACCACGTGTACAAAGAGATCTGCGTCGCCGCGGGGAAGCGGGTCTCGCGATACGGCCTCTGGCTCCTGATCTGGGAGGCGGGAGGCGATCCCGACGACCTGTGTCGCGACCAGGTCCGCGCTTTCGTCGCGCAACACCTGGCGACGCTGCTGCGCGAGGAAGGCATTCGCCTCGACGGCCGGCAGCGCACCCGGCTCGAGCGGAGCCTCCTCGCCTTCGACCCCGCCCACCCCACCCCGGAAGAGTGGATGGCCGGGAGCGCCGCGCGGCTCGCCAGCTGAGCGAGGCCCTGGGACGCTCCTCCCGGGGACGCGACCGGAGACTCAAGCGCAGCGCGTGGGCACCCGAACAAGGGGCATGCCGGCGAGCCACTTCCTCCTCCTGGTCGAATCGGATCCCGAGCGCACCGACGCGCTCGCGGCGGGCCTGGTGCGACTGGGGGTGGAGCCGATCCGCGTGCCGGATCTCGCGGATGCGGTGGCCGTCGTGAAGTCCAAGGAGTACGCGATCGCCGCGATCATCGTGCCGGCCGACCTCTCCGGCGGCGACCTTCGCAAGGCGCTCAAGAGCATGCGCCGACGGGAGCCGGTGATGCCCGCGATGGCCTACGGCAAGGCGCCGGTGGACACGCAGGCGGACGCCCTTCGCAACGCCGGCATCCTGCTCGCACTCTGGGACGGGTACGACGAAGGCCTCCTCCGCTTCCAGGTGAATCGGCTCCTGAGCGGGGACACCCAGTCCGCGGCGCGACGCTCTCGTCGCGCTCCGGCCGGCACCCCCGTCCGGATCCTCGTCGGGGGCCGCGAGAAGGGCGGCGTCATCTACAGCCTCTCCGAGGGGGGCTGCTTCATCGAGACACCCCGGGCGAGCATGGACGGCGCGCACCTCGTCCTCCGCTTCGAGATCGACGGCTGCGCCCTCGAGCTCTCGGGGGACGTGGCCTTCTCGAACGTCCCGGGCAACCTCCAGCGTCCCAACCTGCCGCTGGGCATGGGCGTACGCTTCGACGACGTCCCGACGGCCACCCGGCAGATCCTCGAGCGATTTATCCAACGACGGACGGAAGCGCTCGAAATCTAGGCGTTTTCCCGAGACCGGGTTCAGCCGTCCGAGTGCGCCGCGACTCGGGTCGCGAGGGCCTCGAGGGCTCGGCCGCGATGGGAGATCGCGTCCTTCTCTTCCCGTGCGAGCTCGGCCATCGACCTCCCGCCGCCCTCGTCGGGCGCGAAGACCGGGTCGTAGCCGAAGCCGCCCTCGCCCTTCGCCGCCTCGAGGATCCGACCGCGACACTCCCCGTCCGCGATCACGCTCCGGCCGTCGGGCCAGGCACAGGCGGCCACGCAATAGAAGCGTGCGCCACGCGGGGCCGGCGTCTCCGCGAGCTCCTCGAGCAGCTTCCGCCAGCGCCCCTCGTCATCGAGTCCGGGGCCGCCGTAGCGCGCGGAGTACGCCCCCGGCCGACCGTCGAGCGCGTCCACCTCGAGACCCGAGTCGTCGGCCACGCACGGCAGACCGATCGCCCGCGCCGCGGTCTGCGCCTTCACCCGCGCGTTCTCGGCGTAGTCCCCGCCCTCCTCCGGGAAATCCACCGGCGGATGGTCCGCGAGCGTCGAGACCTCCCAGTCCGAGAGGATGCGCGCGATCTCCCGCGCCTTGCCCGGGTTCTGACTCGCGACGACGAGTCGACGCTCGGCCGGCGGACCTCCGTCGGGCGCCACGACTAACGCCTCGGAGCGAGCAGGCGCTCGAGCTTGTAGCCGGCGCCCTCGACCGCGGCGCGCTGGGCTGCGGCGATCTCCTCGATCCCGCCGAGGGCGAGATCGAGGAGCACCTCGAGCTCGTCCCGCGCGAAGGTCGCCTCTTCCCCCGTCCCCTGGACCTCGACGAAGCGCCCGGCGCCGGTCGCCACGACGTTCATGTCCACGTCCGCGCTCGCGTCCTCGACGTACGGGAGGTCGAGCATCGGCTCCCCGCCGACGACGCCGACCGAGATCGCCGCCACCTGATCGCGCAGGACGGCTCCCGAGAACGCGGCCTGCCGGTCGAGCCGCGCCAGCCCGAGGGCCACCGCGACGAAGGCCCCGGAGATGGAGGCCGTACGGGTTCCGCCGTCCGCCTGGAGCACGTCGCAATCGACCCAGAGCGTCCGCTCGCCGAGATGATCGAGATCCACGACCGCGCGCAGACTTCGGCCGATCAGGCGCTGGATCTCCATCGTGCGTCCGGAGACCTTCCCACGCGTCGACTCCCTGTCGTTCCGCGTATCGGTCGCACTCGGGAGCATCGCGTACTCGGCCGTCAGCCACCCCTTCCCGCTCCCGCGCATCCACTTGGGCACCGAGGCCTCTTCGGTCACGGTACAGAGCACCCGGGTCTTCCCCATCGACGTGAGCACCGAGCCGAGCGGCTGCTCGGTGAAATCCACCTCGAAGGAGAGCGGTCTGAGCTCGTCCGTCTTCCGTCCATCGCTACGCATCGAACCCGACCCCTGTTCGGCGCGCGAACGCGCCCGTGAATGTTCTGCCTGTTCCGGGTGCGAACGCGCCCGTGAATGACTCGTCCGTTCCGCGCGCTAGCGCGCCAGGGAGTGCTTCGCCTGCACGCCGCGGCGCTCGTCGTACCGCGCCGCGAACGCGCCGATCGCCCGGGAGATGGCGCGCGCGATCTCGTCCCTGCGCTTCCCCCGCTTCAGCCCCTTCTCCTCGTCCGGGTTCGAGAGGAACCCGATCTCGAGGAGCGAAGCCGGCATCTGTACGCCCATCAGGACGACGAAGGGGGCCTGCTTCACCCCCCGCGAGCGAGCGCGTCCGATCGCTGCCAGCTCTCCCTGGGCCAGCTTCGCGAACTCGCTCGACTCCTGGAGATGCTGCGTCGCGATCAGGTCGCCCAGGATCGCCGCGAGCGGATCGTCCTGCCCGAGGTCCGGCGCCGCTGCGCCGAAGGCCATGTTCTCCCGCTCCGCCGCCGCCCGCGCCGCGTCGTCCGAGGCTTCGAGCGAGGCGAAGTAGGTCTCGATGCCGCGCGGCTTGCGGCTCTTCGACGCGTTCGCGTGGATCGACACGAAGAGATCCGCCCGCGCATCGTTGGCCACCGAGGTCCGCTCTTCGAGCGGGATGAAGCGGTCCCCGTCGCGGGTCAGGATCACCTTCACGCCGCGCCGTTCGAGTCGCTTCTTGAGGCGTCGGGTCACGTCGAGGACGAGGTCCTTCTCGCGAAGCCCGGAAGGACCGGTGGCCCCCTCGTCGTGCCCGCCATGCCCGGCATCGAGCACGACCACGTCGAAGCGGTCGGGCCCCGGCCCTTCGCCAGCGACGACGCCGGGATTCACCACGAGCGCGACGAGCGCGCAAGCTGCCCACGTCGCGGCACCGCGCCGCGCACCTCTCCTCCACTCGAATCCCACGAGTCCCCCCTCGAGCCCCGAGGATATCACGCGCTGCGGGCCCGCGGCCAAGAGGCGGGACCGCGAGCCCCGGGCGCCCGCTCCGATGCCGAAACGACGAGCGCCCGCGCCCTCCCGGAGGAGGTGCGCGGGCGCTGCGACGGTCCAACCGCCCCGAGGCGGCCCGAGCCGGCGACTACTGGCCGAGCGAGACCAGGTTCGCCAGGAGCTCGTTCGCGACCGAGACCGTTCGCGTGTTCGCCTGGAAGGCGCGCTGCGAAACGATCAGGTTGACGAACTGCTGGGCGAGGTCGACGTTCGACTTCTCGAGCGAGCTGTTCCGGATGGAGCCGAGGTTGCCCGAGTTCGCCGCGGCGAGGACCGGCGGACCGGACTCCACGGACTCGATCACCTGACTCCGACCGATCTCGCTGAGCCCTTCGACGTTGCCGAAGTTGGCCAGCGCGATCTGCGCGAGCGACTGGGTCACGCCGTTCGTGAACACGCCATTCAGCTTGCCGTTCTCGTCGAAGTCGAGGGCCGAGAGCGTCCCCGGTGCGAAGCCGTCCTGGCTCACGAAGTTGGTCACGAAGGACTGCCGGTACTGGGTCGTCGCGACGCTCCCCGAGGCATTGCCGAAGTCGAGGGTCACCGTCTGGCCCGACGCCGCGCCGCTGGCCGGATCGAAATCGAAGGTGATGTCGACCGGAGTGAACCCGGTCAGCTGGCCGTCGGAGTCGAAGCTGAGCGTCCCCGTCCCATCGGTCTGGACGACGAAGGGATCGGGAGGCGTTCCCGGGTTCGCCGCCGGGTCCGCATCGTCCGTCGACAGCGCCACGTTGTAGTCCCACGTGTTCGCGCCGGTCTTCGTGAAGAAGATCGTCGCCTGTCGCGGCGCTCCGAGGGAATCGTAGATCGTGACGACCTCGCGGTTGTTGGACGTCGCGTTCGGATCCGACGGATCGAAGGGGCCCGTCGCCGCCTCGTTCGCGTCGAGGTTCATCCCGAGCTCGATCGAGCTGGTCACCTGGGGCGGCGAGAGCGGCAGGTTGACCTGGATGTCGCCCAGCACGCCGTTCGAGTTGCCCGTGGTCTGATCGATCCCGTAGCCCTGCAGCCGATTGTTGTAGGAATCGACGAGGAAGCCCTGGCTGTCGAAGCCGAAGATCCCCGATCGCGTGTAGGAGCGACCGAAGCTGCCTTCCATCACGAAGAAGCCGCGGCCGCTGATCCCGAGATCCGTCGGACGCTGGGTCGTCTCGAAGACGCCCTGGGTGAAGATCGTGCCGATGTCGTTGGTCAGCACGCCCGCCCCGATCTGGGCGAAGCCCGAACCGGCGGTGATGCTCTGACCGAGGACGGCGGAGAACTCCGCCCGCTTCTCCTTGAAGCCCGGCGTACTCGCATTCGCGATGTTGTCGCCGATCACGGAGATCTGCGTCGAGGCCGTCTCCAGCCCGCTGACGCTGCTGAAGAGGGCATTGGTCAAGGACATGTTCCGTTCCTTCCATCAGGCGCGCCCAGAAGGCGGCGCGCCCAGCTCGTGATCTTCCCTGATCGTCGTCGGAGGCCGTCGAAGAATCGCGCGGACCGTCCGCGCGGCGCTTCCCTCGCCTCCATCATGCGTTCCACGACCGTGACCCGGAGGAGCGTTCCATCGTCCTCTTCGATCACGTTCGACAAGACCTGCGCGAAGCTCATGCGCCGTTCCACCGGGGCGACGGCGCGGGCTGAGGCCGATAGACCGTCTGGCCGTCACCGGAATTCGATCCACCGGGGCCGACCGGCGTCGGCGACGAGAAGGGCTGCGCGCGGTAGACCTGCTGTCCGCCGCCCGTCTGCGCCGGAGCGAACGCGGCCGGAGTGCTGCCCGCTCCCGACCCGTAGCCCGGCAGGCTCACCTCGAGGACGTCCTCCACCAAGAAGATGCGATCACCCATCCGGATGCTCGGCTCGCCGGCCAGGATCGCGCCCGTCACCTGTCCGCGGACCATCGGCAGGAGCGTCACGGCCTCCCCGGCGGCGTTCGTCCCGGTGAACTCGATCGAGTACACGCCGGGCGGAAGGTTGTGCGCCGCCGGATCCAGCGTGTAGACGTGGTCCCCGGGGCGCAGCGACGTGGGCAGACCGTTCGCGTCCTCGACCACGAGGGGCTCGCTGTGCCGGACGGTGCCGTTCGCATCCCGGATGACGACCCCCGCCTGCATCGCTTCATCGATCGTCCGGAAGTCCATCGTGACGAGCCCCTGGCCCGGCTCGACCTGGATCTGGCTCCCGAAGACCGTGACCTCCTTGCCGACGAGGTTCGTCGGGTCGAGGTTGGTCGCACCGATCGCGGCACCGGTCTCCGCAGCCGGCCCCGAGGCGGCGACCAGCTGATCGATTCCCGTCCGCATCGCGATCAGCTGCTCCACGGAGGAGAACTGGGCGAGCTGAGCGGCGAAGTCCGCCGAGTCCTGCGGGTTCAGCGGATCCTGGTTCTCGAGCTGCGCGACGAGCATGGTCAGGAAGTCGTTCTGACCGACCTCGTCCTCCGCGGCGGCCTTCTCGGCCTGCGCCGCGAGGGCGGATTCGATGTTCAAGCTTTCGAGTGCGTCCATGTCGGGCTCCTCTCTCTCTGTTCCTGGATCGCGCGGAGCGCGTTGCTCGCGCGGGGTTCGTTCGACGCCGGGGGTCAGATCCGCAGATCGACGCCGGTCTCCGGGGCTCGGGTCAGGATGCGCGGCACGGCGAGCGGCGCTTCGTCCGCCCCCTCCGCGCCGGCGACCCCATGCTGTCCAGCGCCGCGTTGCTCGTTCGAACCGCCGTCGCGGTCCCTCTCCGATTCCGCGAAGCGACCGGTGTCGCCGTTCGGGAGATCCTCCGCGGTCCCCCGGCGCACCTCGAAGTTCTCGAGGCGCAGGTCCCGGTTCGCGAAGGCCTGCGACAATCGCTCGGACTGCTCTTCGGCGACGCCCTGAGCGACGGCTTCCTGCGCGACGATGACCACGTCGACGGCGCCCCCGCGCAGCGAGACGCGGATCGCGATCTCCCCGAGCTCGGGCGGATGGAGCACGAGCCGCGCCGTTCCCCCGCCGCGGGTCGCCAGCCACTCGGTCTGCACCGAGATCGCCTCCGAGGCCGCGACGGGCTGCGGCGAACCCGGCGTCGCCGTGGTCGTCGTCTCGGTCACCTGCCCGGCGACAGGGCTCGCGACCGCGGTCGCTCCCTCGACCGCAGCCACCTCGGGTGCGCGCTGCGCCTCCTCGGCATTCGCGATCGCCTGGCGCAGATTCGGGTCCACGCCTGCCTGCGGACTCCCCTCGGCCGCCCGCTCGAAGAGCGAGGCCTCGGCCGCGCGCTGAGTCTCCTGGTCCCGTGCACCGGACTGCCCGGAATCTTCCTCGCGAGCGTCCGACGACGCGAGCGCGGCCGCCGCTTCCCCCTGCGTATCCTCCCGCGACTCGACGACCTCGTTCGCGGTCTCGGGCGGCCCCTCTGCGGTCCCAGCCGCGGCCTGCGGGACGCCGGAGGCGACGGCACCGGTCACGGCCGCGTCCGCGGTCGCACTCGCCTCGTCTCCATCCGCGGCCGCGACGAGCCCTTCGGCTTCGAGTCGGGAAAGCGTCTCGCGGACCTGCTCGTCGTCGAGCGGCTCTCCCGCTTCGAGCCCTTCCTCGGACCGGGCGCGCGAGGCCCCGATCTCCTCGCTCGATGCCTCGGCACGCACGTCGAATCCGCGCTCGGCCGCAGCCTGGATCCGCACGCGCTCCGCGAGCTGCGCCGCTTCACCGCCGATCGCGCCCGACTCGGCCGCAGCCTCGGCCTTCGCGGCCTCGTCGTTCTCTTCTCCCGACGCCTCGGCGTTCTCCCGCTCCACGCGCTCCGATCGCGCGGCCGACCCGGCCGGGGCGTCACGCCCGCCGGACTCGTCGTTCGGCTTCGCGCCGTCCGACGCGGTGCCGTCCGATCCGGCCGCCTCGAGGGTGGACTCGAACACTTCGGGGAACTCGGCGTCTCCGCCCTGCCCTTCGCCCGCCTTCGCTTCCGCGCCGCGCGCATCGAGCGCCTTGATCAAATCGACGTTCATTCGGGGGCACCTCCTTCCAGAGGGTCGCGCGATGCGCGAGTTCGAATCCGGGTCATCGCGCTCGCGCCGCAGGCGCGTCGCTGGACGGATCCAGGGGTTTCAACATCCGGCGGCTCACGAGCAGCGCGCGGTCCGACCGCATCGCGCCGAGGACCGCCGCAGAGCTCTTCTTCTTCATGTTGCGCACGACCGAGACCGCGAGGTCGAGGTCGAGCTTGTCGAGGAGCCGCCCCGCCTTCTCGGGCGGCATGGCGGAATAGACGTCGGCCAGCTGGGTCACGCGATCGCGCCCCTGGCTGCTCCACTCCGCGATGCGGTCCTCGACTTCCTGACGCACGCGATCGAGGTCGGTCGAGCGCTTCACGATCATCTCTTCGAGCTCGACGACCGCACGCTCACGCTCGGCGATGCGCTGTTCGCGGAGGGCGATCTCGACCTCGCGCTTGCGAATCTCCTCGATGATCGCGTCCACGCCGCGCGAGAGACCGGGCGCGTTCAGCAGATCGACCGCGGCCCTTCCCTCCTTCAGCGCATCGGGATCGATCGGGCGGCGCTCCGAGGCCTCGGTCTCGTCCGGTGCAGCGAGCTCCTGGCCCTCGGCCGCGAGCGGAAGGACGAGAAGGAGCAGCAGGATGCCGAAGCCCGAGCAGCGAATCGCACGAAGGCTCATCGTTCCCCCTCCCCGGCAACGCGATCCGCGCGTCCCAGCGTGGACTGTTCCAGGGCGATCCGCGCGAGGGCGAGCTCTTCCAGCTCGGCCTGCTCGGCCGCCAGGCCCTCGCGATGGTGCTTCTCCGCAGCGTCTTCCTTCAGGCGCTCGAGGCTCCGGACCCGGGACCGGGCGTGATGGAGTCGCCGGCGGACTTCGGCGATCGGCTCGAGCAGCTCCTCGACCGCGCTCTCCGCATGCGCGAGCCGGTAGCGCCCCGCCGTGATGGCGTCGTGGCGAAGGGCGATGCCTTCCCCGTCGGTTCCCTCGCGGACGGCGTGCTCGAGGAGATCGCGCCCCCGGGTCAGCCGATCGACTTCGTCGCGGACCCTGCCTTCGCGGCGCGCTCGTTCCTCTTCGAGCCGGGCCAGCTGGGCGCGCGTCCGGTCGAACTCGAACTGGCGCACGCGGAGAACGCTCTCGAGGCGGAACTGGAATCGCTTCATGCCCCGCCTCCCGCGAGTGCGGTTCCGGGCGCGGGGGCCGGCTCGGCCGTGCCCGCCTGCAGCGCCGGCGCCGCCGCCAGAAGCCCTTCGAGCTGAACCAACCCATCCTCGATCGACGTGACTTCGCCGCGCGGCTGGGTCAGGTACGCCTGCAGCGCCGGCCAGACTTCGCGCGCCCGGTCGATCTCGGCATCGGTCCCCTGCTGATAGGCCCCGACCGAGATCAGATCCTCCGCGTCGCGATACGTCGCCATCAGCTGACGCGCGCGACGCGCCAGCGCGCCGTGCCGCTCGTCGGTCACGTCGGGCATGACGCGGGACACGCTCGAGAGGACGTCGACGGCGGGGAAGCGCCCTCGCTGGGCGATCTTGCGGGACAGCTCGATGTGTCCGTCGAGGAGAGAGCGAGCGGCGTCCGCCACCGGCTCGTTCATGTCGTCTCCCTCGACGAGCACGGTGTAGAGACCGGTGATGCTGCCGGGGCCGCTGGTCGTGCCCGCCCGCTCGACGAGCTTCGGCAGCTGGCTCCAGACCGAAGGCGTATAGCCCCGGGTCGTCGGCGGCTCGCCCGTCGCGAGTCCGATCTCCCGTTGTGCCGTGCAGAAGCGCGTGAGCGAGTCCATCATGAGCAGGACCCGCGCACCGCGATCACGAAAGCCTTCGGCGATCGCCGTCGCCGTCCGGGCAGCGCGCGTTCGCATGGGGGCCGGCTCGTCGCTCGTCGACACGACGACGACCGATCTTCCGATCGCCTCGCCGAGATCCCGCTCGATGAACTCGCGGACCTCCCTGCGGCGCTCGCCGATCAGGGCGATCACCGAGACGTCGACGTCCGCCTGGCTCGCGAGCTGCCCGAGCAGCGTGGACTTGCCGACGCCGGAGCCGGCGAAGATCCCGAGCCGCATGCCCTGACCGACCGTCGAGAAGGTGTTGAGGGCGCGGAGACCGAGATCGAGCGGGTGCTGGATCCGGGCGCGATCGACGGTCGAGACCGGCTCCGCCTCGAGCGGCACACACCCGTCCCGGGCGATCGGCCCGCCGCCGTCGATCGGGCGAGCGAGCCCGTCGAGGACACGACCGAGGACCGACGGTCCGCTAGGCACCGCGTCCACGGTCGCGCGCGCGCGAACCGGGGCCCCCACTCGCAATCCGCGGAGCGATCCCAGGGGCATCACGAGCGTCACGTCGTCCCGGAAGCCCACGACCTCCGCCGGCAGCGACGCCGCCGGGTCGGACTCCGAGGCGATGTCGCAGAAGGCGCCGATCGGCGGACGCAATCCCTCGACCTCGACGAGGAGGCCGACGACGCTGCGCACCCGCCCGGCGCGCTCGAAGGGCACGAAGGTCCGGCCCAGCTCGCGGACGGAGCGATCGAAAGCGGGATCGAGGGCCGCGCTCATTCGACGCCCTCCTGTGCGACGGGCGACGCGGGCGCTTCCGCGGACACCGCAGGGTCGAGCAGCGCGCGGAGCCGATCGGCGAGGACGTCGAGGTCGCCCTCGATCGCCGCGGCCGCCGTGTCGATCCGGAAGCTCGCTTCAGCGAGCGCCGGGTCGGTCGCGACGCTCGCGCCTCCGCTCCGCCAACGCTCGAGCGCCTCCGGCGCGTTCGCCTCGAGCCGGGCGAGGTCCGCCTCGGAAACGAGGATCCGGACCTCCTCGTCGGCCCGGACCCCTTCGAGCGCGCGGTCCAGGTAGTCCGCGTACCGCCCGGACTCCGTCGCCAGCTCGGCCTGGAGCCAGTGGGCGACCAGCTCACGAGCGAGATCGAGGACCTGCGTTCGGTTCGCGGTCAGCAGACTGGAGGTCGTGGCACGCCACGCCGCGATCGCTTCGTCCATCGTCCGACATGTCGCCTGCAGCGCCTGCTGCTCGGCCCGGGCGCTCTCGACGCCGCGCTCGAAGGCCGCCTGCTCGAGGGCCGCGATCTCCTCCGCCGTCGGCAGTTCCGCCGGCGCGACCTCGGGCTCCGTCGCGGGCTCGTCGATCACGGGCGGAGCCGGTCCGTCGGTCGCCTCGAGGAGCTCCGGGGCCCGTGCCGCGAAGAGCGGCGTCGGCACGAATCCGACGTGTGTCGATTCCGCATCCGGCCTAAACGAGTACATCGTCGCCGCCTCCGCCGGTGTCGATCGAGAGGACGCCCTCTTCCTCCAGGCGCCGCGCCACGTCCACGACCTGGCGCTGGACCTGCTCGATCTCCGAGAGGCGCATCGGCGGCAGCAGATCCGACTCTTCCTTGATCTGATCCGCCGCTCGGGACGAGACGTTCGAGAAGACCTTCTCCTTCATCTCGTCGCTCGCGGTCTTGAGCGCGATCACGAGGTCCTCGGTCGGGATCTCCCGCAGCAGCGCCTGGAAGCCCCGCTTGTCGATCGACTCGAGGTCGTTGAAGGTGAGCATCTGCTTGCGGATGTCCGCGGCGATCTCGGGGTCACGCGTGTCCATCTTGTCGAGGATCAGCTGACCGTCGGCCTTGGGGACGCCGTTCAGCAGCTTGGCCGCGACCTCGGTCCCGCCGAGCGGCGTGGGTGCGCCCACGCTCCGGCTGAACATGGTGGCGAGCTCGTCCTCGAGCTCGTGGATCACCTTGCTCGAAACCGTCTCGAGGTTCGCAACGCGGAGCATGACCTCCGGGCGGACGTCGTCGGTCAGGTGCGCGACGATCGTCGCTCCGCGCTCCGCGGGGAGCTGCGCCAGGATCAGCGCGATGGTCTGCGGATGCTCGGAGGAGAGCTGGTCCGCGATGAACTCCGGCGTGTAGTCGCGCAGGGTCCAGTCGATGCGCTTCTCGTCGCGGCCGAGCTTCTCCATCAAGCGGCTCGCGCGATTGTCGTCGATCGATCCCGAGATCAGGGCCATCGCCTGCTCGCGCCCGCCCTGGATCGAGATCTCGTGCTTGCCGATCGCCTCCTGGAACTCCAGCAGGACCTTCTCGAGGGTCGACGACGGCACCGTGTCGAAGCGGGCGACCGAAGCGAGGATGCGTTCGACTTCGTCGTCTTCGAGCCGCTGCATGAGATCCTGCACGCGGCCCGCCGTCAGCGCCATCATCAGGATCGCGGCCTTCTCGACGCCGGTCAGCAGCTCGTACTGTAGATGCTTGCCTGCCATCGCCGATCAGCCTCCCGTCGCCATCCAGCCACGAATCGTGCGAACCGAGTCGTCCGCGCGAAGCTGGGCGAGGCGGTCCACCTGCTGCTGGAGGGACATCTCGTCGTCGTGCTCCACGAGGCCGGGAATCTCCATGTCGTCGACGGTCAACCCGTCGGGGCCGACGATCGGCTGGGCTCGTTCGATCTCGACCGCCTGCAGGCGTGCGGCCACCTCTTCCCGCAGCGTCTCGATCGCCGCGGTGTCGCCTCCGCCGACGGCGGCGGCGAGCGGCCGAACGAAGAGCCGCGAGAAGAACAGCAGGCCGAGCAGGAGCGCCGCGATCTGCAGCACCGTATTCACCAGCACCATGACGTCGGGGGTCAGGAAGCCGGCGGGCTCGGTGTCGGTGTCGATCTCGATGAAGGGCGAGTTGATCACGCTGATCTCGTCCCCGCGCTCGACGTCGAAGCCGACCGCGCGCTTCGCGAGCTCCTCGAACTCGACGAGCTCCTCCGCGCTCCAGGGCGCGAATGCGACCTTCTCGGCGCCCTCGTCCTCCCCGTCGGCGGGGGCCTCGGTGACGGGCTTGCCGTCGACCAGGACGGCGATCGAGAGACGTTCGACCCGACCACTCGGGAGCACCGAGCGGCTCACGGTCTTCGAGATTTCGTAGTTGACCGTCTCGGAAGTGCGCGTCGAGGCGCTCCCGGTCTCCGCCGGCCCCTCCGCGGGGTCGACGTCCGGCGTGTTCGCGGCGATGCCCGCGACGCCGCCCTCGCGGACGGAGTCGCTGCTCGTCTCGCTGTCGATCTGCGTACTTCGGGCGACCTGGCTGTCCGGGTCGTAGACCTCCTGGGTCTGCTCGGTCTGCGTCCAGTCGAGCTCCGCCGAGACCTTGGCCACGACGCGTCCGAGGCCCACGGTTCGAGCCAGGATGGATTCGATCTGGTCCTCGAGCTGGGTTTCGAGCCGGCGTTCGGCGCCGAGCACGGCGCCCCCGCCGCCCCCCGCGAAATCCATGTCCGCCTGCGGCGCGAGGAGTCGTCCGTGATTGTCGATCAGTGTGACCTGCGAGACGTCGAGGCCTTCGACGCTCGACGCGACGAGGTGGACGATGCCGCGAACCTGGCCCGGCTCGAGGTCCCAGCCCGCCCGCAACCGGGTCACGATCGAGGCCGTGGTCCGCCGGTCGTCCTTGCGCAGGAGCGTGCGGCGCTCGGGGATCGCGAGCTGGACGCGGGCCTTCTCGACGCCCTCGACCTGCTCGATGGTGCGTGCGAGCTCGCCCTGGAGTGCGCGGTGGTAGTTGACCTTCTGGACGAAGTCGGTGACCCCGAACTTGCCCTGGTCGAAGATCTCGAATCCCGGCGTCGAGCCGGCGGGCAGCCCCCGGCTGGCGATGCGCATGCGCGCCTCGTGGACGCGGGTCGAAGGCACGAGGATCGCCGTGCCTCCCTCGCCCAGACGGTGCTCGATGCGCTCGGCCGTGAGGCCGTCGATGACCTGCGCGATCTCGGCGTCCTCGAGCCCCCGGTAGAGCACGCGATAGTCCGCCTGCTGGGCGCCGGTCGCGAGCCAACCGAAGAAGACGAGCGAACCGACCGCGGTGACGACGAGCGTGGCCTGCCGGGCCGGCGACAGCGCGGCGAATTGATTGACGAAGTTCTGGAACCACTCGGGCACGGGCTACCTCAGATGGTGCGCAGGATGCGCTGGTAGGCATCGAGCGCGCGGTCTCGCAGCTGCATCATCATGCGCAACGAGAGATCGGCTTCGTTGAGGGAGACGACCGTCTCCATGATTCCGGTCTCGCCCTTCGCGAGACCCTCGGCGTTGGAAGCCGCCACGTTCTGCTTCGCGTTGACTTCTTCGACGAGACCGCCGACGAGCTCGGCGAAGCGACTCCCGGTCGCCTCCGACTTTCCGGAACGCGTGCCGTGGGGGTCTTCGAGGGAGGGCGTCGCCTCGCGAATGCGATCGATGAGCACCTGGTCCATCGCGCTACTGACCGATCCGCATGATCGCTTCGGCCATGCTGCGGACCTTCGACATCACGAGCAGGTTCGCCTGGAAGCTCCTGCTGGAGCTCACGAGGTTCGCCTGCTCTTCGATCAGGTTCACGTTGGGGAATTCGACGTAGCCGTCCTCGTTCGCGTCGGGGTGATGCGGCAGATAGCGGGTCACCGGGTCGCGGGGGTCCTCCGCGATCTTCGTCACCTCGACGGAGCGCAGCTTCCGTTCGAGCCGCGACGCGAAGGGCTTCGCGACGCGGTCCGCCGAGAAGACCGGATCACGGCGGCGGTAGGGTCCGCCCTCGTCCGTGCGCGTCGTCTGAGCATTCGCGATGTTGCTCGCCGTCACGGTCATCCGCGCACGCTGGGCGCGAAGTCCGGCCGTGGCGATGTCGGTGATGTCACTGAGGTCCATGTGTCGTCGACTCCTGTGCTTCCGGACGTTCGGGATCAGGCCTGGCCGATGGCCGTGCGGACGAGGGTGGAGAGACGAGCGAGCACGTTCGCCTGGTCGATGAAGGCGCCCGCGTTGCGGTGGGCGGTCACGAGCTCCTGGTCGAGGTCGACGCCGTTCTTGTCCGGCCGCGTCCCGCGCGGACCGAGCTCGACCTGGGGGTCGGCGGCCGCGCCGCCCGGGTGCAGATGACCGGGGTGGGTGCGCTCCAGGCGCGCCCGCGTGGTGGAGAGGACGCCGTCGAAGGAGATGTCCCGTCGGCGATAACCGGGCGTGTCCGCGTTGGCGATGTTTCCCGCGATCAGGCTCTCCCGCTTCATGCGGAATCGCATGGCGGTCTGGAGCGCGTTCATCGCCTCCGGTCCGAAGCTCGGCATCTTTTTCCCCTTCTCCTGCGTGGCGGGCTTCGATTCGAAAGCCCGCTCCCCCACGCACCGGAAAAGCAATCGCCGTGCCATCGGAGGATTCGGCAGAGACTCGACTCAGGCGCGTCTCAGATGGCCCGAGCGCGGCGCCCCTTTGCATCCGAGAAGGCCGAACCGGGCAGAGTGTGCAGGTTGAAACCGCACCAGGGACGGGAAGGGGAAGATCCTGCCGGGTCGGGCTCCTGCGGACGCGCCCCCGAAGGCGCTCGCGGCCTCTCCCCCAGGCCCCTCCTAGCGGAGGCCGTACTCGCGGATCTTGTTGCGGAGCGTGCGGACGCTGATCCCCAGAGACTCGGAGGCCCGGGTCCGATTGCCCTGCCAGTGGGCGAGCGCCCGGACGATGGTGTCGCGCTCGAGCCGCTTGAGGTCGAGTGCATCGCCCTCGTCCTCGTGCCTCCGGACCGGGAGCGGCGCCCCCGCGGCCGTCGCGCCGACCTCCTCCTGGAGCATCGCCGCCCGGATCCGACTCTCGATCCCGAGCAGATTCCCCGGGAATCCTTCCTCCGCCCACGAGGCGATCGTCGCCTCCTCGAGCGCGGGGGTCTCGCGACCGAGTCGCCGCGCGACCCGGCGCGCGACCGCTTCGCACAGCGCGCGATGGTCCGCAGTGCGCGACCGGAGCGCCGGGAGTCGGACGCGCGCGACGTCGAGCCGGTCCGCGAGCTCCCGGGAGAGTCGCCCCCGCTCGACCGACACTTCGAGCGTCTCGGAGACGAGGGTGAGGATCCGGGTCCCGGCGTCCCGGCGCAGGACCGCGGCGAGTGCGTGCTGCGCGATCGGCGTCCACTCCGCGGGCTCCAGAACGACCAGACTTCCGCCGATCGCGTCGGCCCCGGCCCGATCGACGGCGCGCACGGCTTCTTCGGCGGGGAGCGCCGCGAGCTCGACTCGATCGAGCACGACGAAGGGCGCCTCGGCACGCGGACTCCAATCGTGCGTCGCTCGCGCGAGGGCCCTGCGTCCCACGCCCAGCTCGCCTTCGATCACGAGGTCGAGGTCGCGCTCCGCGAGGCGCCGCGCCCGCCCCACCAGGGCCGTCATTCCCGGGTCCCGCGACGCGAGGACCGGGTCCAGACGGTCGAAGTCCGTCTGCGTCGGAGCGAGGACCCGTTCGAGGGCGCGCTCGAGATCCGCCACCGAGAAAGGCTTCGCCAGGACATCCCAACCGGCCTGGGGCCGCCCGGAGCGGGCCTCCGACGGAGCCGCCGACCAGACGACGACCCGATCGAGCAGGTCCTCCCCGAGACCGAACGAGGCCGGCGCGGCCTCGGCATCACCGACGAAGACGTCGATTCCCGTTCCGCGCTCGAGCGCCGGCGAGCCGGGGATGGGCACCACCCGGCATCCCGCAGAGACGAGCGTGCGTTCGAGATCGCCGCGCCACCCCGCGTGGGCGACGGCGAGGCCGACCCGCGGTCCCTGCCCGGCCGTCGCGTCTCCCTGGAAACCGAGGCGGAGTCTCACGCGGGCGCTCCCGGCGCCGCCGCACCGTCGACGCAGACAGGCGAACGCGCGGGCAACGCGATCCCTACCTCGACGGACTCGGGATCCTCTCCGACGAGGAAGGCCCCGGACCACTCCGCGAGCACCACCTCGAGCTCGAGGCGTGCCGTCCGATCGAATCGCGCCGTCGCACCCTCCACGTGGCAACGCGCGACGAGGCAGACGTCGCCCCCGCGCTGCTCGGCGCCGAACCGGACCTCGCAAGGCGACGCGTCCAGGGCGAGATGCGCTGCCCCCGGTGAGACGGCGCCGACGACGAGCCGGACCAGGCCCAGACAGAGGAGCTCGACCGTCGGCTGCGGCACGCCGACCGCCAGTGCATCGTCCCGCGCCCCATCCTCCCAGACGAGCTCGACCCCGCGTGCGCGGAGGCCGGGAGAGAGCCGCTGGACCACGCTGCGGGCCACCCGCGCGAGGTCGACGCCGACCCGATCGGGCACCCGGTCGAGATCCGAGAGGAGATCGATCTTTCCGAGCAGAGCATCGAGCTCGGAGACGGCCTCGCGGATCGTCGCGACGCGCCCGCCCAACGCGGGTGCCAGGCCGCTGCGTTCGAGCTCGCTCGCGGCGAGCTCGACGCGCGCGAGCGCGCTGCGGCTCTCGCTCGCGAGCGCGCGCGTGAGCGTCGCGCGGGCCGAACCGGTGCGCTCGTCGCCTCGCGTCCGGGTCGCCTCGCTCACGAGCCCTCCCTCCCGAGGATCATCGGACGCTCCTCGCATACGCCTTCCAGAGCGGCGCCAACCGGTTCTCGAATGTCGCGTAGCGCGCCCAGGGGGCGCCGAGTGCGAGATTCGGGTCCTCGCCCCACGCCGGTGCACCCTGCGCGTCGGCTTCCCCTCCCAGACCGAGCCAGAAGCGGGCCGAAGAGCGGAGCGCCCCGGGCTCCGCATGGGCATCGACCGCGCGGTAGAGCCGATGGGCCTCACTCGCGCGACCAGCGTGGCGATGCGCGTGCGCCGTCAGGATCGCCGCCTCGACCATCGCCGCCTCCGCGCCCGGCGCGGCCCCGCCCTGCTCGAGCCATCGGACCACCCGGTCGCCGACGAAGCCCGCGTCGCGACGACTCCCGCTCGCTTCCAGCGTGAGCGCCAGCAGTCGGACGAGACGTCCCCGATCGCGCGCGAGCTCGGGATCGTCGAGGATCCGCTTGAGACCCGCTGCCGATTCCGCGTAGCGGCCTTCGAGGAAGTCGGCCTCCGCGAGGATCGCGCGCCATTCGTTCGCCGACGCGTCGGGCTCGTCGAGGGCGGCACTCGCGACGCGTCGCGCGAGCGTCACTTCGCCGACCGAGAGCGAGGCGCGCGCGAGGGGAAGCGCGATGCGCTCCGCGCCCTCCGTCCCGAAGCGTCGAGTGATCGTGCGATAGAGCGTGGCCGCGAGCCACGGCAGCTCCATCTCTTCGAAGCACTCTCCGACCTGCGCGAAGGCTTCCGGGTCGGACGCTCGCTCGATCAGGATGCCGTAGCGACCGCCGAGTGCGCGTACGAGCTCGCCGCAGTCGCCGCCCTCGGTGCGGTGGGCGGAGAGGCGGGCGAGTACGGCGTCGAGGCCCTCGGTGTAGTGCGGCGTGACGACGGGATCGATGCCTTCGTAGGCGAGCCGTGTCGCGACGGCCAGCGAGCCGTCGAGATCTCCCCGATGTCGAAGCTCCTCCATGAGGACGCCGAGCGCATAGCGCCGTACCCCGTCCCGCTGGTCGCGCAGCGTCCGCAGCAGCAGGTCGAGGCGCTGATCCGGAGAGCCGGGCGCGACCCCGAGATCGATCGCCCGCACCGCGGCCAGCGCGCCGAGCGGATCCGAGCGCTGGCGATTGGAGACACCGGAAAGGCGTTTTCTCGCAAGCAACGGGTCTTCGTACACGACGTCGAGATCGGCGAGCCGGACCTCGACGGCATCCCGGGCGTCCCGGTCGGGACCGCTCTCGAGAAAGCGTTCGAGCCAGCGGATCGCGCGACCGTGCTCCCCCGCGTCGAGGGCCGCTTCGGCGGCGCGTCGCGCCCAGCCGGATACCGAGGCCCCGTAGGCGGACGCGCGAGGGAGGAGCGCTTCGTACTCGTCGCTGACCGACTCGACCTTTCCGGAATCGAAGGACAGATCCGTCAACCGCAGTCGGGAAGCCAGCGCGAGACGCGCATCCTTCGAACGGGTGAGCTTGCGGTAGGCCAGGTGGGCATCGAAGGCCCGCCCGCGTCGATACAGGATCTCCGCGCGCCAGAAGGCGACGTCTTCGGCGTGTCGACTCTCCGTGCGCTCGTCCTCGAGTCGACGCTCGGCCCGCGCGAGCTGCGCCGCCGCTTCGGAGTCCCGGCCCATCTCGAGGAGCGTGCGGGCGAGCTCGAGGCGGAGGCAGAGCTCGACCGCATCGATGTCGCTGCGTCGAAGGATCGCCCGAAGGTGCTCTTCCACCTCCAGTCGATCCTCCCGTTCCGCGGCCCCACGGCTCATCAGAACGGCATCCAGGGTGACCAGCTCCATGCCGGGTGCATCGAGCCCTCGCGCCCAGTCCGCCAGCCCCTCCCGGGCCTCCCGCCACTCGCCGGCCGCAGCCTGCTCGAGCACGGGGGTGAGCGCCGGGTCGAGATCCGGCGGGACGCAGTACGGGACGGCGTCGAGCAGCGGGGTATCGAGATCCGGACTGCGCAGGATGTCGTAGGGGCTCGGCGGAAATCCGTCGGCCGCCGTCGCGACCTGCGTCGTCGCGAAGGCCACGAACAGCGCCAGGCAGGCGATCCCGCACCGCTTCATGCGAAGGGCCCTCCGGCCGGACTCGTGGATTCGCGCGCGGCGCGAGAGGCCGCCCGGTCGGCCAGCGTCTCCGGTCGGTTCCCGGTCGCGTCGTTGCGCGCGCGCAGAGCGAAACGCTGCAGGTCGTAGCTGTAGGCGACGAGCGCGTCGCGGTCTTCGTCGTCCATGTGCGTGAGCGCGATGGGCAGGAGCCTGCATCCGTCGGCGCCGGGCGCTCCGCGGTCCGCGCGCGTGGCGTAGCCGACGGCGCGCAGGGTCCGGGCGTAGGGCGGAGGCAGGAGGATCTCGACGCGGTAGGCGTCACCGGCCTCGAACGTCTCCTCGACGCGGAGGGCGAGGCCACTCCCGGAGAAGACCAGAGGGCGACGATCGCGCCCGCTCAGCTGGCGCGGCACGTCGACCGCAGCGGCCCCGAGCAGGAGATCGAGCTTCTCCTCGATCCGCCGGAGACGCGCCATCAGCGGCATGTCGTCTTCCCCTTCCCCGACCGGCGCACACAGGGGGTCGGGCATCGACAGGTCGAAGATCGCCGCGTCGACCTCCGCGGGGGCAAGCGGCGTCAGCCGGATCGGAAGGATCCCGTCCACGCGGTAGTAGGCGCGTCGCCCCGAAGCCGGTTCGACCGCCGGCCCGGACGCGCGGGTACCCGCTTCCTCGCCGTGCTCGCTGCTGCGCCGCCACATTCCGATGGTCCCCTCCGACGCGGACGTCCGCTCGACGTCCGGACGGACGTGGCCGAGGCATGACGCACCGGTCCACGTCCACGCACGGGGAGCTCGCAAGGGGCGTGCCAGCTGGCGCCGCCGTGGTCGCCACGAGAGAGGGGAGAGGCGTTTCAGATCGAATCGGGGACTCGCGATTCGAAATCGCCGCGCGGCAGATCCTGCCGCTTCCGCGGCGGAAGACCGCGACCGCTCAGGCCGCCTGCTCGATCGCCTCCAGGCGTTCGCCGACCTCTTCGGGGTCGTACGGCAAGGAGCAGATCGCGTCCGCGCCGATCGTCATCGCCCAGCGAGCGCGCGTCGCCGTGGGCTCTTCGAGCGCGACGACGACCTTCTTGTCGGCGAGGCGCGGATTTCCGCGAATCTCCTCGATCAGGTCGGCTCCGGCGCGAATCCCGAGGTTCCAGCAGATGATGTAGACCGCGGCCTCGAGGACGTCTTCGGACGCCTCGGTGTCGAAGTCCATCGAGTCCATCGCGATCACCTGCCGATCGAACTCGTCTTCGAGATCCTCGGCGTCGTTGCGCGACGAGGGATCGGGATCCACGACGACGATGGTGCCGCCGTTCGGCTCGGAATCGGACTCGGACATGGGGCCATCCCGCGCGATCGCGCCTCCGGGAGTCGGGCTCCCGCGCGACCGGCTTCGCGGAGACACCCCTCAGAGTCTCCATCGACGACGCATCCTCGGATGCGCAGGACACAGGCAGTCGAGCCACCGTGGGTCCTTCGCCTCACATCGTCGCGAGAAAGATCGGACTTGAGCGGAATCCCGGGGCCTGCAGCGGTCGCCCTGCCCCGACGATCTCCTCTTGGACCCGCCTCAGACCTTCACGGTCACGACCCGCGGCGCTCCCCGCTCCCGCGTCGTGTGGGCCTGGATCGCGGAGCGTCGCTTGCGCAGCGACTGCCGCTCGTCGCGAATCGCGGTCGCCCGGGCGAAGCCGACCTCGAGGATCTCCTCGTCGAGCGCGCGCACGCGCGCGACGGCGGCGCGGGCGGCCGGCCCGAGCGGCGGCGGCTCCCCGTCCACGACCCGCCCTCTCATCGCGTCGAAGGCCCGCTCGCGCCGATCGTAGGCCTCGCCGATGCCGTCGACGTCGCCGTCTCCGAGAAGCGCGGCGTGAATGACTTCCGTCGCCGCGAGCAGCTCGAGCGCCTCGTCATCGGCCCCGCGGCTCGGCGAGGAGCCCGTCGTGTCGAGCGTGTCGCCCATCAGGCCGGGATGCTCGAGAGGAAGCCCTGCTGGTTCTGCAGGCCGGCGACGATTCGCTCCAGCTCGCTGAAGCGGAGGACCAGGCTCTCCTCTCGTTGCGAGAGCCGCGCCTCGAAGCGCTCGATCGAGGCGTCGAAATCGCGTAGCCGACGCTCGTACGAGTTGTCGCGCTCGGCGAGGGTGCCGTCGCCGGAGCGGACCAGCCGCTCGAGCTCGGTGGAGAAGAGCGTGGCGAAGCCTTCGTCGAACATGTCCGGCGGAATGTCTTCGCCAGTCGGACTGTTGGGATCGGGATCACCGTCGGCACGCGCCCGTCCCGAGAGAAACTCACGCACCGAGATCGGGTCGAGCGCCAGAGCCTCGTCGAGCTTCTCGCGATCGACCGCGAGTCGGCCGCCGTTCTCGATCGTGATCCCGATGTTCGTGATCGCACCGCCGAGCGCACCGTCGACCGAAGGAGCGAAGGGATTGCTCGGGTTCGTCGAGAACGAGAACCCCTTCGAGACCATGTCCCGGAGCTCGGACTGAACCTGGCGGAGGGTGAAGTCGCCCGCGAGGGGCCCGGCGGTATTCCGGTTCTCGTCGTATCGGAACTGATTGTCGATGAAGTCCACGACTTCGTTGTAGGCCTTCGTGAAGGCGTCGAGACCCTCGGCGATCTCATCGCCGTCGACCTCGATGGTCACGGTCTCGGAGAGGTACTCGGGGGCCTCGGGAGTCGAATCGTCGGTTTCTTCCGAGACGCGACGCAGATCGAAAGTGACGCCGGTCAGGGCGTCCTCGACGGTGTTGGTCTCGCTGTAGATTGGCGTATCGATTCCGAACAGCCGGATTTCTGCGTTGCGCGGCGCATCACGCTCCGGGACTTCGTCTTGGAACGCGAGATCGCTCTCGATCGTCATCGCGTTCGAGTCGCCCGTCCCCGTCGTCGTCAGAACGAGCTGATAGTTGTCTTCCCCGAACCGGATGATGTCCGCGCGGATCTTGCCGCCGTTTCCTTCGTTCGTGTTGATCTGATCGCGGATGTCCTGGAGCGAGAGATCGGCGCCGCCCGATTCGACGCCGATTTCGATCCGGGTCGGGGGCTCGGCGGGCTCCACCGTGTCGTCCCCGTCGGCGAGCTCGATCGACAGCGACTGTCCCGCCGTCAGGGCGGTCGCGGTGGGATCGTCGAACTGCGTCGAGAATCGACGGGCGCCTCTCGCAAGCTGTCGGATCTCGATCTCGATGTCGCCCGGCGCTGCGCCGGCCCCGGCGCTCACCGTCACGATGTCCTCATTGGTCGAGCTACCCGAGTACTTGAGGAACTCTTCCGTGGCAGACGCCCCGGTTCCCGCCGAATTCCGGTTGTCGAGGTTCTGCGCGGCCTCGCGAAGCGCGACCAGCTTCGTGTTGAGGTCGCGCATGAGGCTGCGCTGATTCGCGATCTCGGCCCGCCGCGACTGGATGCGGTTGAGCGGGAGCCGTTCGATTTCGAGCAGCCCCGAGAGCAGCGCGTTCGTATCGAGACCGCTGGCGAGCCCGCCGAAGGTCGGGCGACCGATCAAGCCTGTTGCCATGACGTGAACTCCGTCCGGGCGAGGTGCGACGATTCATCGACGGCCGGCCCGGATGCCAGGTACCCAGCGCTCGCTATCGGGATTCCACGCGCACGGACTGAGGCCTGCGCGGCGGGCGTTTCAACTCGAAAGCGGGGCATCCCCCTCGCTCTCGGCAGCGGCGCGCATCACCACGCCCCACTGCTCGATGCGGGACTTGATCTCGTACTCGAGCAGATCGGCGATCCGAAGCGGATCCTTGTCGGTCTGGGCCTGCACCATCTCTTCGAGCCACGGGAAGAGATCGCTCTGGACCTCGGCCAGGGATTGGGCGGACGCCTCGAGAATCGACGAGACGGACATCGTGATGCCCGTGAGGACCGTGAGGGAGTCGGTCACGTCCGCCAGCAGCTCGTTGCCGCGATCGCTTCGGCCCGTCCGGAAGTGGAGGACGCACTGGTCGATGGCGGCGTCGATCTGGCCGCAATAGTCGGCACCTTGACGAAGGACAGAGCGCGCGACGACGCGCGTCGGCCGACGCTCGATCTCGACCCGAGCGACGCCGTCGAGGGAGTGCTGCTCGAGACCGGAGAGCGCTTCGGGAGACAGGGCTTCCCCGTCGACTTCCACGGCGACGACCACCGACGCCTCGCCCTCGGCCGACGCCGTCTCGGCCATCGAGACGAGCTCCGCGAGATTCGCGCAGTCCGAGGTGTCGAGTCGCTGCGGTTCGCCGTTGAGAATCAGGTCCATCGTCGTCGTGCCTCCCGACCCCGCCGTCCTCAGGACGCGGGGCCACGCCCTCGAGAGAGCAAACCCGATGCCAAGCCCCGGACGGCGCCGCGGGAGCGCGAAACGATCCGTGAGATCCCTCCTGATCCGGGTACACGCCTTGCACTGCTCCTGAACCAACCGCTCCCGACGCGTTCAGAGCGCCTCGGGAGGCGACAGCCGATTGCGAGACGAAATCCATGCGTTCAGATCGAAATGCCGAGGCGGCGGATCCTGCCGACCCGATCCATCCCGCGAAGACGGAGGTCCGACCGACCGCGCCGAAGTTCGTCGCGGAGGTGTCGAGCAACCACCAGTGCGACCTCGATCGGGCGCTGCGCTTCGTGGACCGCGCCGCCGACATCGGCTGCGACGGGGTGAAGTTCCAGCTCTTCAAGATCGACGAGCTCTTCGCCCCCGAGATCCTGCGCCAGAGCGCGACCCATCGAGCGCGCCGGCGCTGGGAGCTCCCGGAACGCTTCCTCGCGCCGATCGCCGATCGCTGCCGCGAGCGCGGCGTCGCATTCAGCTGCACCCCCTTCTATCTCGACGCCGTGGCTGCGCTCTCGCCCTTCGTCGACTTCCTGAAGATCGCGTCCTACGAGCTGCTCTGGGACGACCTTCTCGCGGCCTGCGCGCGAACCGGCCTGCCCCTCGTCCTGTCCACCGGAATGGCGACCCTCGACGAGGTCCTCCATGCCGCGGACGTGATCGAGCGCGCGGGGGGGCGTGACCTCACACTCCTCCACTGCGTCTCCGGCTACCCGGCGCCCGCGGCGGAGGCGAACCTCGCCGCGATCGACAGCCTCGCAGCGCTCGACGCGCGCTTCGAGAACGTCTCGATCCGGTCGGGCTGGTCGGACCACACCGTCGATCCCGGCGTGATCTTCCGCGCCGTCCACGCCCACCCGACCGAGATGATCGAGTTCCACCTCGACCTCGAAGGAGACGGCGACGAGTTCGAGAGCGGTCATTGCTGGCTGCCCCACGACATGCAGGAGACGATCGAGCGCGTCCAGACCGGATTCCGGGCCGAGGGACGCGCCCACAAGGCGCCCGCGGAGATCGAGAGCGAGGAGCGTTCCTGGCGCGCCGATCCGGCCGACGGCCTGCGGCCCTTGCGTCCCCTCCGCCACACATGGTCGCCCGTCGCGTGACGAGCGGCCTTCCGATCGACTTCGTCGCCGCGGGCGGACGCGGTCTCGGACTCGGGCACATCGTCCGCTCGGCGCGGCTCGCCCGGGAAGCGCACGCACGCGGCTGGTCCGTGCGCGGATTCGTCGACGGCGACGCCGTGGCGCGTCGCGTCTTCCGCGAGACGAGCGGCTTCGAGGCCCTGCCCTTCGACGCGCGCTTCGAGCGTTTCGCGGCGCTGGTCGCTCTCGACGTCCCGACGGACAAGACGTCGCTGCTCGAACACCTCGGCGCCCTCGGCTGTCGTCCCCTCGTCATCGACGACGAACGCCCCTACGCGATTCCCGCCCAGGCGCCGCGAGGCTGGCGAATCCTGCCCGGCCTGCATCATTCGTCCTGCGAGACGTCGGGGGCGACGGACGCGCAGGGCTTCGCGCTCCTGTCCGGTCCCCGCTTCGCGATACTCGCCGAGGCACACCGACGGTTCTCTGCGCCCGCAACTGAAGAGCGCGACTCCGTGCTCGTCACGCTCGGCGGCTCCGATCCCCATCGAGCCGGTCCCGTCGTCGCCCGGGCGGCCCGGCAGGCCGTCGGCGAACGTCAGGCCAGCGACAGCGGCGCGGACCCGGTCCACGTCGACGTCGTCTTCGGTCCGTCCTTCGAAGACCCCGACGGCCGCGAGGCCGAGGCCCTCCGCGACGCGGGATGCCGGGTCCATCACGGCCTCGATGCTCCGGCAATGGCGGCGCGCCTGCGCGCCGCACGGCTCGCCCTCGTCGGCTTCGGCACCACGATCAACGAGCTCGCCTGGCACGCGACCCCCTTCCTCACGATCACGCACCACGATTCCGATCGCGGTCCCGCTCGGGACCTCGAGGCCCGCGGCTTCGGTCGACACCTCGGCGCGGCGCGCGGGCTCGAGCGGCTTCCGCTCGTCGCGCGAATCGACGAAGCACTCCGGGACACCGGATGGCAGCAGCGCAGCACAGCGCGCGCCCGGCGCGCACTCGGAGACGGAAGCGGCGCGGCACGCCTCTTCGAGCGGATCGAGACGGAGCTCGCTCTCCACGCACCGAGGCCGCGGCTGCACCCGGCCGAGAATCCGCCCCGACCTCGATGACGTCCTCGCGGCTCGCCCTGTGCGGAGCGAGCCGACGCGGAGCCTGCCCCGATCGTCAGGCCGGCGGCGGCGCGGCGACGGCGACCGGGTCGGCTGCGGTTCCGGCCGGCTCCCGCTCCGAATCGCTCCGGGACGTCGTAGCGGAGGCTTCGTCCTCGAAGGAGGCCTCGAAGCGATCGAACCATTCCCGCGCCCGGGCGATCCCCTTGCGGGCGGCGCCGAAGAGATAGACCGACTCCTCGATCAGCTCCTCGTCGGTCGGATCCTGTCGCTCGGTCCGACGCACCGCGGTGATCGCGTTGTAGATCTCGGGCTGGACGAACATGTCGAGCCAGGGCGCGCGTTCGAGCTTGGCGCGCACGCGCTTCTCGTGTCGCGCAAGCCGTCGCAGGACCTCGAGGCGCTGCTGGTCGTTCCGCGCCGCGGCCAGACGGTCCGCGGACCGCTTCGCGAATCGCCCGCCCTTCTTCGCCTCGCTGTCGAGCTTGTCGAGGAGCTTTCGGCTCTCGGACAGCGACGAGGCGTAATCGGCGAGCGAGAAGCGTTCGGCGGCGTCATGGACCTCGAGGATCCGGCCGCGCGCGTCGAGGGGCTCCGTGGCGAACTCCTGGGCGAAAGAGCGGAAGGTCCGATGCTCGATTTCCGGAATGCGGGCGCCCCCTTCCGTGCAATTGATCAAGGAGATTCCGCGGGCCCGGAAGTGGAGACCGATCTCCCGGTACTGCTCCAGGAACGAGGCGTAGGCGCGCCAGGTGGGCACTCTCTCCCCTTCCTCCCAGGCGTCCACCCAGACCACGCGCTGATCGGACATGCCGCCGTTCTCGGGATCCGGCGCGTCCTCGTTGAGGATCGCCGCCTTCGCGTTGATCCCGTCGAAACGGCAGTTGCCGTCCTCCTTCATCTCGACCTCGACGAAGTCGTAGGCGGTCCCCTTCGCGTAGGCGCGGCCGTCGGTGAAGGCGAGATCCTGCCCGATCAGGGCAATCGGGTTGCAGCCGAGCATCTGCGCCATGCCGACGGCCCCCTGGGCCACGGTCCCCCCGCCCATCGAGAAATGCTCCTCGCCCGTCGCCTTGGCGATCCAGACCCCGAGCGCACCGCCGGCGGCGGTCACGGTGAACTTCGCGCGACTCGGAACGTCGAAGATCGCGGGATCGGCGTCCGCCGAGGGTGCCACGATCAGATCACTCGTATCCCCTGCGTCGGTCAGCTGGTGGCTCACGTCGCGGCTCTCGAGCACGTGGACCAGGTCGGGCACGATCCCCGCCTGGCGGAGCGCGCGGGTCGTCTGGCCGATGCCGATCACGACGACCCGGTCGCGGATCTCCCGCAGGAGTCCGAGCTGCTTGTCGAGCGAGGGTCCAGCGGCGACGACCACCGCCGGCTTCCCCTCGAAGGCATCCTGGAGTCGTCCGAACTGCGGCGTCTGGGCGATCCGCCGGCCGTTGTTCGCGGTCACGTGCGCCCAGGGCAGGAGCATCTCGATCGACGTGAGTCGCTGGACGTCGACGACCTCCTTCGCATCGCGCGTCGCCTTCACCGCCTCGGCGACCGCCGCGGCGTCGAGGCGCAGCACGACCGGATGCGGGAAGACCCGCATGCGCAGCCCCGGCGAGTAGCGCGCCGTCAGGAAGCGCGTGAGCGAGACCCGGTCGCACGCGAAGTAGAGGTCGCGATGGTTCGAGACGAGATCGGCGATGGAGATCCGGTGCAGCGCCGCCTTCAGGCGGGCCAGCGACGGCTCGTAGATGATCAGCGTCGCCGGGTTCCGCTCCAGATAGGGTCCGAACTGCTCGCCGAGGCCGAAGCCGACCGCCACCATGACGTCCGCCGGCTCTTCCGCCATCCGCTCGGCGATCTGGACGCCCTCCTGGACCGGATCGTAGGCGGACCCGAGACGGACGCCCTCCTCGACGAAGATCCGAGCGCCTCGCGGACCGATCTCTTCGACGATCCCCTCGGTCGACGCGTCGGCGAGGTCGTCCGCGAGATCGATGCTGCGCTTGCGGATCGCAGCCAGGTTGCGTTCAAAGACCGCTCGTGATTCCAACGTCGTTCTCCGTTCGATAGATCAGCCCCTGCTGTCGCGTGCGCGCGCGCTCGATCGCCGCGCCGTCGCTCGGGTCGAACCCCTCGATCGCGAATCCGAAGGAGAGCCGCCCACGCAGGAAGCTGGCCCGCGTCTCGTCGCACTCCGCCGCGGTGTGGCCGAGTCGCAGGAAGAACTCCCCGTCGACCTCTTCGAAATCGAGCTGCGGGACGACCGCCGCCCGGGCGCGATCGGTGCTGACGATCAGTCCCCGCGCCTGATCCGCGAGGGCGACCCAGCCCTCGGTCGCGCCGAGGCAGGAGGTCGCCGTGACGGAGGCGGAGACCGCGTCGGACTGTCGGATGCGGACGCCCTCGGGCAGGCCCCGCCACTCGACACCGGCGCCGCCGTTGACCGTCCCGTAGCGGAGACTCGACCGGTCCCACGCACTCGGACGCAGGGTGATCGTGCCGAGCCGCAGGCTCGAGAGCCGTGCGTCGTGGAAGGAGAGATCGTGAATCACGTCGATCCGCGGCGTCGCTCGATAGAGCCGGTAGCGTTTGCGCCACGGACCGAATGCCGATTCGAAGGACGCCTCGAGCTCGATGCGGACCGGTCCGGAGCTCCGTTTCCGGTAGGTGAGACGCACGGGGGAGAGATCGGTGCACTTCTCCGCGTGCTCGGTCAGCGCGACGACGTGGCCGCTGTAGAAGTCCGGCGTGTACTCGATCGCGTCGAAGTAGCCGTGCGGGATCGTCCCGAGGAGCGGCTCAGCGTCGAGCTCGGGAAAGACGAGGCCGTCGATCGCCCCGCCCCGGTGCGCCACGAAGCGGGCACGGACCGACTCGGTCGCGATCTCCTGGACGTCGTTGTCGACCTCGTCCTCCGGCGCCCGATCGCCCTGGGAAACGATGGTCAGCCCCAGTCGCTCGCCGGGCTCGAGCGTCGGCGTCACGACGAGGGTGGCTTCGCGGAGGCTGCCGTCCCGGTGGCGCCCGTGCACGTCGAGCTGCAGGTCGGCGGGCGCCAGCGCGGGGCCCTCCCGGACCACGACGCTCGCGTGGACGTGACGTCCGGGCGGAAACCGAAGCGGGACCTCGACGGGCGAGCGGTCCCAGGTACGCGTCCCCGGATGCACGAGGACGACGTCCTCCCCCTCCTGGAGCGGCGGCGCGACCTGTGAGAGACGCTCGTGACTGCGCGCCTGGCCGAGTCCGATGCCGGATTCGAAGCTCCGGATCTTCTCTTCCGTCGCGCGGGTCCGATAATCGCTGCGCCAGAGATCGACGAGATCGCGGGCGGGCACGCCCCCGCTTCGATCCGGCGAGAGTCTTCGGACGACACGCTCACTGCGCAGCAACGCCTCGCAGCGGGTGTTCATCCCGAGTCCGTCGCGACCGGAAACGGCCCAGCGCGTCGGGTTGTAGCGAGGCTGCTTCTTGCAGGGAACCGGGTCCTCCGCGGAGCCCAGTGCCACGGGATCCTGTCCGCTGGCCGGCTCGGGGACGTCGGAGGGCAACACGAACTCGTAGTCGTCGGCCAGCGAGAAGTGTTCGAAGAGGCCGATCAGCCGCTCCATCTCGAGTCCGGACTCGCCCCCGGTCAGGCGACGCGAAGGGCGGTAGTCGAAGATCTCGACGTCTCCGCCGTAGAGGCAGAGGGAGACCGCTCCTCCCTTCGAACGCAGCCGCTCGACGTACTCCCGGAGGTCTCGCTCGGGGATCTGTCCGTGCGCGACGCGTTGGACCTTCTGGAAGACGATCGAATCGTTCCAGAGCACGACGGGGCCCCGCTCCTCGGCGACGCGAAGCCGCGCCGGATGGCAGCGCAGGGGTCGCAGCTCCTTGCGGCGCGCCGCCGGGTTGTTCCACTCCATCACGATGCGCTCGGCGCCGGCCTCGTGATAGAGCTGCGCCAGGCCGTCCGACCAGGTCTGTTCGTTCACGAGCCAGGTCCGCGGCGTCCTGCCGAGGATCTCCTCGTAGCGCTCGGCCCCGAGCTTCAGGTTGAGCCGGTTGATCTCGGTCGGCGCGAGGGGGCCCACGATCTGCGCGCGCCCCGACCCGATCGGCTCCACGAGGCCTGTCTCGGCGAGGCGCAGAAAACGCTTCAACCAGTCGGGATCCTCGTTCTCGAGGATCTCGAGCGTCCGCGCGCTCATCTCGAAGCCGATCGGAATGCCGAGCTCCTCCGGAAGGCGGAGGAGCGGCCAGTAGCAGCGCCCGAGCACCAGAGCCCGATCCGCTTCGGGCAGCGCCGAGAAGTCGAGGTTCGCGTGGAACGCCGTGAAGAGGCGAAGCGGCTTCATCGTGAGGAGCTCTCCAGCGCACGAAGGAGCGCCTCGATCGATCGGTCCTGGTCGACCCGCGACAACGTCGGGAACATCGGCATCGAGAGCAGCCCCAGATACGCCGCCTCCGTCGCGGGCAGGTCGCCCCAGCCCGTGCCGAAGCGGTCGCGGTACCAGGGCTGGAGATGGATCGGGATGTAGTGGACCTGAACCCCGACCCCGTCCTCGTGGAGCCGAGAATGGATCTGCGCGCGGCCGCCCTCGACGAGGCGGATCGGGTACAGGTGCCACGCCGACCGGGTTCCGGCCCGTTCGGGAAGCCGCGCGATCCGTTCGTCGCCCTCGAAGGCCGCGTCGTACCGGCGGGCGATCTCCCTTCGGCGGGCGAGGTTGTCGTCGAGACGAGCGAGCTGACTCGCTCCCAGCGCCGCACACAGATCCGGCAACCGATGATTCGCGGAGAGCCCGTGCATCTCGTAGATCCAGCCGCCGGACTCCTCTGCGCGAAGCGACGCGGGCAGACCGAGGCCGCGGTGGACGCGGGCGTCGCGCTCGACGCCGTGTTCGCGTAGACGACGGCACGCCGCGGCGAGATCGGGATCGCGGGTGACGATCGCACCGCCCTCCCCGGTCGTGATGTGCTTGGCCGGATGGAACGAGAAGCAGGCGAGCTGCGAGCGAGCCCCGATCGCCGTGCCGCGGTCCTCCGCGCCGAGCGCGTGACAGGCGTCCTCGACGAGGAAGCGATCGGGACCCAGCGCCGAACGAAGCGCATCGGTGTCGCCCGCATGCCCCGCGTAGTGGACGAGGATCGCGCCGCGAGTTCGCGGACCGATCCGACGAGCGACATCCTGCGGATCGAGCATCAACGTCCCGGGATCGACGTCGGCGAAGACGGGCGTCGCGCCGTTCAGGAGGACGGCGTTCGCGGTCGCGAGGAAGGTCAACGAAGGGACTATCACCTCGTCCCCCTCGCCGACGCCGAGCGACGCGAGCGCGACCTGGAGCGCCGAGGTCCCGCTCGAGACGGCGACGGCATGCGCCGCGCCGAGCCGCCCGCAGAGCGCCTGCTCGAAGCCGGCGACCGCCGGTCCCTGGGTCAACCGCGACGACGCCAGCACCTTCGAGACGGCCGCTTCGTCGGCCTCCCGGATCTCGTGCTGGCAGTACGGAATCACGGCGTCTCCGAAACCGCCGCCGCGCCGTTGCCGGGCGCCGGCGCGGGCCCGGCAGCCGGGAGCTGGTCCGCGACGAACGCCCGGAGGTCCGACACGCTCATCCAGTCGTCGTTCGAATCGCTCGAGTAGGCGAATCCGTCGGGAAGAGCGCGCCCTGCCACCGTCGACGCCGGCATCGAGCCGGAGTCCGGCCGCACGACGTAGTGCCGGCCGCAGTCGGTCGTGTTGCGCGACTCCTCGGCGGTCAGCAGGACCTCGTGAAGCTTCTCGCCCGGACGCCTTCCCACCTCTTCGATGCGGGCCGTCGGCGCGATCGCGCGCGCGAGATCGACGATTCGCATGCTCGGGATCTTGGGCACGAAGATCTCGCCCCCCTGCATCTCCGCGACCGCGTGCAGGACGAGGTCCACGGCGGAGTCGAGGGAGAGCCAGAAGCGCGTCATCCGGCGATCGGTCAGCGTCACGACGCCCGAGGCGGCCTGCTTCTGGAAGAGCGGGATCACGCTCCCCCGGCTGCCCATCACGTTGCCGTAGCGGACGCAGGCGAAGCGGATGTCCCGCGGCCCCGCGTAGACGTTGCCGTGCACGAAGAGCTTCTCCGCACAGAGCTTCGTCGCCCCGTAGAGGTTGACCGGGTTGACTGCTTTGTCCGTCGAGAGGGCGACCGTCCGGCGGACACCGGCATCGATCGCCGCGTCGACCACGTTCTGGGAGCCCAGGATGTTGGTCTTGACGGCCTCGGCGGGATTGAACTCGCAGATCGGGACGTGCTTGAGCGCCGCCGCGTGGACCACGAGATCGATTCCGTGCATCGCGCGTTCGAGCCGATCGCGATCCCGCACGTCGCCGAGGAAGAAGCGCACGCGGGGGTCCTGCCCCAGGCTCTGCGCCATGTCGTATTGCTTGAGCTCGTCCCGGCTGTAGACCCGGATCGTGCAATCCGGCGTCGAAGCGAGGATCCGACGCACGAAGGCCTGCCCGAAGGAGCCAGTGCCCCCGGTCACGAGGATCTTCGGCGCCGAGCCCAGAATCTGCTTGTCGTTGCCCTCGAGCGCGGGCCGCGCTTTCGTCCATGCCACGCCGGGAGCTAGAGCAAGGACGATGCCAACCGTGCGCAGCTCTCGGGCAAGCTGGAGACGTTAGGCGGCAGATTCTGCCGGGTGGGCTTTCAAGCTGGAATCGGGGGTTTCAGCGCGGGATCGAAGTGAACGATCGCCTCGCTGCCCCGTCCTCCGAAGCCCGGCTAGACGGTCGCCTCGGCGCGGTCGGAAGCCGCCGCGCCGGCGGCGGGGCGCTTCGAGATCTCGACCCACGCTTCGTTCAGCGTGGAGAGAATCCCCGAGGCCTCGTCCAGGGGTTGCACCGTGCCGCTCACGTTGGCTTCGAGAAGGCGATCGGTGACGTAGAAGTAGAGGGCGTCGAGGTTCCGGGCGATGTCGCCGCCCTCCTCGAGGTTGAGGCTCTGCTGGAGCTCGCCGACGATGGCCAATGCCTTGGCGATCGCGGTGGCACGCCCGGAGACGTTCCCCTCGCCCTGACAGGTCTTGGCCTGCCGCAGGAACCGAAGCGCTCCCTCGTAGAGCTTGACGATGACCATCTCGGGGGTCGCCGTCTTGATCTCCATCTCACGATATCGAGCGCCCAAACGATTCCCTTCCCTCGTCGCGGTTCAGCGATCCGAGACCGCTTCCTCTGGACCGTGTCGGTGGACGAAGGCTCCGCCTGTAGCGGACTCTTCGAAGAACCGACGCGATCCACGCACCGCCGCTCACGCCTCGGGGAGCGGGCGGCGGTGCGCCGATCGAGTCTCGCGCGTTAGCCGAGCAGCGAGAGCGCGCTCTGGGTCGACACGTTGGCCTGAGCGAGAACCGAGATGCCTGCCTGCTGCAGCACCTGGTTTCGCGTCAGCTCCGCCGTCTCGCTCGCGAAGTCCACGTCG